>Ga0187781_10000029_pt1 | contig 92044 bp, 82 predicted proteins | sample 0715_SJ02_MP02_2_FD_132447 | JGI IMG/M metagenome (GOLD analysis project Ga0187781, IMG submission 132447) | Tropical peat soil microbial communities from peatlands in Department of Meta, Colombia - 0715_SJ02_MP02_20_MG | ecosystem: Environmental > Terrestrial > Soil > Wetlands > Peat | place...
TGAAAAGGTCAGCAGGTGCCATCGTGGGAACGGCGTTTTCGCTACGGCCTGTCGAATGCAGACCTTGGTCATTGTTACGGCCCACCTCTCAGTGTAGGCCGCGAGTTTGAAACGTTTTTTGTAGTCCGCGTTATCTGCAGATTTCACGGGCTGAAAAGGAAATGCATATGAATCCGCATTGAAGGCCGAACTGCTGGAAGGCAGTCCGGCCCGCAAGTTGTTAAGCGGCTTGTTCGGCCTGTTTGAAGATCACTTCCATCTGAGCAAGCAATTCTAAGATTTGCTGCTGCTGCTCTGGAGTGAAGTTAAGGAACGGGAACTGATTTCCGAGTTTGCTCAAGCGTGGACCAATGATGTCATACATAAAATGATTCCCTTTCTGATTTGAGATAAAGAAAGCCCAACCGGGCTGGTAATGGGCCTTTGTTGGCTGTTCCGAATCTGGCGGGGCGTGAAACTCTTGGATCGCTTGGCCGCACCGCGGTGCCGAATCCATTGTACCTCGGAGGCAGCATGGCCAGCACAGATTTTACTTCTCTATAACCCAGATCTAGCCTATTAACTTATTGACGGGGAGGAATGCCCTGTGACATTTCAAGTTGCCCTTGTCGGAACGGATGGAATCTTGCTCGCCAGTGATCGTCTTGCGCTGTACTACACCCCTTTACCTACCGGAGGTCAGGCAACTCAACGAACCGAAACAACGAAATTTAGAAAGAGCGATGACCGATCCGTTATTTGTTTCTTTGCGGGTAGTGGTTTCGCGGGTGACTTGGCGCAAACAATTGCTGCGCCATTCAAGGGCAATTCTCTCTTGGAGTGGGAAACCCCTTTGCAAAACATCGCGAGCAGCTTTAGGCAGCCACCGATGCCCGGGCTTTTCGTGTTTAATCGCAAATATTTTACATAACTCGGTCGGGAAGAGGATTTGACGTGGTTTCTGGAGGAAAAGTGCCGCTGCGGGGCGATTTCTCACTAGATGACTGTTATCTTCTTCGCTGCCTGCTAGGAGCACTGGCAATAAGGGCGATTATGCTGCTTTTTGTAGCTGCCAACAATTACAGAAAGAGAAAGCTCAAAGATCCGCAAATGTGGCTTTTTGTACCCGCTGGCGAAAAGAGAAAGCCTGAACATCCGCAAACTTATTGGGCCACGTACCGCGATTGTTGGAACGGATTCACTGGCGTACATATAGACATGTGGCTTCCGTTCGTGATCTGCTTTGCTGAACTATGGGCATATCCAATATTGATGCGCACTCAACAATTCAAAGTCATTGGGGCGTGGCTCGCAATTCGTACAGCAGTATCGTGGCATGGATGGTCTCGCCATAGGACTAGCTATTATCGATTTCTTCTAGGGACCGTCCTGACTCTAGCGACATCGTACTTCTTTTTGACGCGACACGTTCACATGCCTTAGTCGGATTGTTTGCGCGGCCTTCCGCCGCCGTGTGTCTTGCGCCTAGCAGCCATTTGGCGGTAATGTTCCGGGCCGTGGCGTCTAGAAGTAGCCGATCCGCCCTTATGCCCTAGCGCAGCGGCGGGAGTAGGCGCATTCTTGATTAGATCGTTAGTCAGCGGAAGGGCGGACTGTAGCAGTTCGCGGCAAGCAGCGGAGCGGTTTTCGGGCAAGGGCGGAGTAGTCTCAAGAATGCGGTCTGCGTCGGAAAGCAGGTTCTTTAGGGCGGCCAATTCTTGGCGGTTCGATCCCATGCCTTGACGATATGGCGGCCTTCAGCGAAAAGCAATTGCCTGAAGTTTTCCACCAACGCACATTTCGGCCACTACCCCACCGCCCCACCACTCGCAAATCCACTGCCCAAACTCTACAATCTGAGATTTATGGCCGCTTCGGCCCGCCCCAGTTCGTTCATTCTCACTTTGCCCAAGGCTGAGCTGCACCTGCATCTCGAAGGTTGCATCGATCCGCCCACGCTCCTCCAGTTGCGGGCAAGTCACGGCAAGAACAGCACCCTCGCCGAAATCCAGCAGCTTTATCAGTACGAAAATTTCACCGGCTTTCTCATGGCGTTTAAGGCGGTCACCGACGATCTGCAAACTCCCGAGGACTTCGAGCTGATCACCTATCGTCTGATGGAAAAGCTGAAAGCAGAAAACGTGTTGCATGCGGAAGTCTACATTTCCGTCGGCGTGTGCCTGTGGCGCAAGCAGGATTTCAAGGCAATCTTTGAAGCTATGGAGCGAGCACGCGAGCGCGGTGAGCGCGATTTCGGTGTCTCGCTTCTCTGGATTTTCGATGCAGTGCGCCAGTTCGGCCCGGAGGCTGCCCAGCGCGTGGCCGAGCTTGCAGTCCAATATCAGCGCCCCAGCGTAGTCGGATTTGGCATCGGGGGCGATGAATTGAAAGCTCCGCCCGAGCTCTTCCGCGACGTCTACGCCTTTGCCGCAGATCACGGCCTTCGCCTGACTGCCCATGCCGGCGAGAGCGCCGGACCGGGATCGATCTGGGGCGCGCTTAATCTTCGCGCCGAACGCATCGGCCACGGACTCACTGCCTGCCAGGACCAGGAATTGGTCGAAGAGCTTTCCCGGCGTCAGCTTCCAATCGAGATTTGCCTGACCAGCAACTTCCGCACCGGCTGCAGCTCCTCCGCGGCTGAACATCCGGTTCGCAATTATTTTGACCAGGGCATCATGATCACCCTTAATAGCGACGATCCTGCCATGTTCGGGACCTCATTGGCCCGGGAATATCAGTTGGCCCAGGAGAAATTTGGTTTTACCGATGAGCACCTGCGGGAGTTGGCAAGGAACTCCTTCGAGGCATCCTTCCTCCCCGCGGAAAAGAAAGTTAACTTCCTCAACCTGTTCGATGCCATTGCCGCCAGGTGACATTCTGGCTCCCATTGGCTGCTTGGACAGTCCCATGGATTTAGCTGTTAGCCGTGACCTTCGCGCCCATACGCCCTCTGTCCGGGTGTCTCGGGTAGCGCAAATTTCGCGATGCAGGGCAGCCTTCCACCGTGTTGATAGCATCGCATTTACTGTCTGCAGGCGGTGCTTAGCCTTGCCTTCGCCTTGTCGAAGACATAGAATAATGCTCACGAACGTGTGTCCGAGTAGGGCCCTTTTCTATGTTCCTGTTCTCGGTGCGTAGGTACTTTTCTTGCTCGCTGGTGTTCATGTTCCTTCTGGGCGTCGGGCTGAAGGCAGCCGCTCAGCAGAGCACAGCTTCGACTGACTCCAGCCAGGCTTCCCCCTCCACCCCGCAAACTTCACAGGATCAGCAGCTTGACCCGCTTAAGCGCCCGATTACCGACAAACAGAAAAAGGAAAATGCTAAGTCCCTGAAGCAGGAGCTCAGCAAGACTTACAAGAAGTGGCTGGACGAGGACGTCGTTTACATCATCTCCGACGAAGAGCGCAAGGCGTTCAAGCAACTCTCCAACGACGAAGAACGCGACCAGTTCATTGAAGCTTTCTGGCAGCGCCGCAATCCCAATCCCGATAGCGAAGACAACGAGTACAAGGAAGACCACTACCGGCGAATCGAGTACGCCAATGAGCACTTCGCCGCCGGCGTTCCCGGCTGGAAAACCGACCGCGGCCGCATTTATATCACCTATGGGGCGCCGGACGAGATTGAGTCGCACCCCTCGGGTGGATCCTACGAGCGCCCGATCGAAGAGGGCGGAGGCGAGACCTCGACCTATCCATTTGAGGATTGGCGCTACCGCTATCTTGAGGGAATCGGGCAGGAAGTGATGATTGAGTTTGTCGACACCTGCATGTGCGGCGAGTATCACATGACGGTCAATCGCGGCGAAAAAGATGCGCTGCTCTATACCCCGAACGCCGGTTTGACGCTTTATGAGCAAATGGGCATGGCCGACAAGAGCAGCCGATTCACGGGAAATGGTTTGGAAACGCTGGGCGCCGGACCGATGAGCAGCATGATAGCCAGCAAAGAGTTTGACCGCTTAGAGCAATATGCCAAGCTGAATGCTCCCCCGCCGGTCAAATTCAAAGACCTGGAAGAAGTGGTCAGCCACAAAATTACTTACAACCTGATGCCGTTTGACGTGCTTACAGATTTCGTCAGGGTAACTGGCGACACCGTGCTGGTTCCTGTGACCATCCAACTGAAAAACCGAGATATCACCTTCCAGAACAAGGACGGAGTACAACTCGGGACGGTCAACATATTTGGGCGGGTCACGACACTGACCGGGCGGGTTGCCCAAACCTTCGAAGACACGGTTCAAGCTGACATTCCTGAGGAGTTGCTGGCCAGAGCCGCGGAGAATTCGCAAGTATATTGGAAAGCTCTTCCACTGCGTCCGGGGCGGTACCGCTTTGACATCGTGGTAAAAGACGTTAACGGCGATCGAAAGGGAACCTGGAGCAGGGGAGTTGTGGTGCCGGATTTCGCGGACGACAAGCTGGAGACTTCATCGCTGATTGTGGCGGACCAGATGGAGCCGGTGGCATCGAAGAATGTGGGTACGGGCAGTTTCGTGATCGGCGCCACCAAGGTGCGTCCGCGCGTGCCTCCATCGGACGGAAAGCCGGTCACCTTCAAACGCAGTCAAAAACTCAATTTCTGGATGCAGGTGTACAACCTGACGGTGGACGACAAGACGCATAAACCTTCGGCCACAGTCGAGTACGATGTAGTGAATGCCGCGACTAATAAGCCCGTGATTCATACCGTAGAATCGACCGACAACATGGGCAACATAGGCGACCAGGTGACCCTGCAGAAGACACTCGCGGCGGCCAACCTTGAACCAGGCGTATATCGCCTGCAGATCAAGGTAAATGACAACATCTCGAAGCAGTCGGTAGACCCCACGGCGACTTTCGCCGTAGAATAAGCCGCATCCGGGTAGGTGGTGGGTTGATGTTCCATAAGCTCGGGTTTTTGGCATTGCTTTTGGCCCTGACGCTTCCGGCTTCCTCAGCCGAAAGACCGGGGACCATCTCCGGCTACGTGCGGAATGCGGCGGGCACGCCGCAGATGGGTGCGGTAGTCGAGGTCCTGGGCTCAAACATTGTCACTGCCTTCACGGACGATCACGGGTTCTTCTCTGTCGGCGGACTCGTGCCCGGCATCTACGATATAAAAGTTTCTGCGGCATCTTTCCTGCCATCGTTCCGCGATGGAGTGGGACTGCTCGCGGGCGGGAAAGTGGTTTTGAATCTGACCTTGAATACGCTCTTTGACGCCATTAAAGTTACGCCCGCGCAAGGCCCGACGGACCAGGATGACTGGAAGTGGGTACTGCGCTCCTCCGCCAACCGGTCGATTCTGCGCGCGGTTGAGGACAAGTCCGGCCCGGTATCCGCAACCGCGACAGGGGACGCGGCAAAGAACAACCACGAGCTGAAGGGGAGCCTTTCCTTCGTGGCTGGATCAGGCTCTGAGGGATTCGGCAGCGCGTCGGACATGAGTACGGGATTCTCGGTGGAGCGTTCGATCTTCGCTTCCGACACGATCGGGCTGTGGGGCAATATCGGCTACGGTAACGGCGCTTCCTCGACGGCGTCGGTGGTGCGTGCTTCTTTCAGCCACAAGATGGGTAACGGATCGGAGCCGCAGTTTGCTCTGACCATGCGCAATCTGCCCGCACCCTTCGACCTGCCCAACGCGGCCCTGCAAGCGCTGTCGATGACCACTTCCGACAATCTGGTGATGGGTGATGTTGTGGAACTGCACTTCGGGAGCGAATTGCAGACCATCCAGTTTTTGGGACACGTGACGGCGTTCAGACCATTTGGATCGGCGGATGTCCATCTCTCGCCGGACACGGTGGTCGAATACCTGTACACGACATCCGAACCCTCGGAGCTCGTGGAGGAGGGTTTCGAATCGGCGCCTGCCGATTTGAGTGACTCGCAGCCACGCGTCAGCATGGTGAATTACAATTCCGCGCTCGAACATGCCCATCATCATGAGCTTTCGCTCTCGCATCGGGTGGGCAACAACACGAATGTGCAGGTGGCGGCGTTCTATGACCGCGTGGTTGATCCGGCGCTCACCGGGATTGGGGAATTCTCGACTGACCGCGGCATGGTTCTGCCGGATATCTTTTCTGGAACTTTCACCTACCAGGGCAGCGATCTGCAGACGGGAGGCATGCGGGTGGTGGTGGAGCAAAAGCTGAAGGACCATGTTACCGCGACCATGGACATGGACTACGGCGGCGCACTCACGATGACAACTCCCAACGCCAGCCTGGCCAACGCGCAGCAGTGGATGGGCACGCGCTATCGACACAGCGTGGCAGGGAAACTCACCGGCACGACGCCCAAGACCAAAACACACTGGATTGCATCGTATCGCTGGACAGATGGCCCGTCGCTGACGCCGGTGGACATGTTCAATGGCTCACCCGGGCATGCCGCTCCTTATCTCAACTTCTATCTGCGCCAGCCGGTTCCCTTGATTTTCCCCGGGCACATCGAAGCGCTGGTTGATCTGCGCAACCTGCTTGCGCAGGGTTACATCCCGGTGCTGGGCGAAGACCGACGCACCGTGTACCTGGTGCAAGACGCGCGCGCGGTTCGCGGCGGGCTGAACTTCACGTTCTAAAGGCACTGCCGGCGGTTCCAATCTTGCTGTTCCGCGAACGCGGAGGCAGGTCCCCCTGCGTCGCGGTTGCCGGTCAGGCTCTCCAAAATTCCCGCCCGACGTCGCAGAGAACTCTCCGTTGGGTGAGGCACCCCCGGCGAGCGTGAAAACATAGATCCTTCGCTGCGCTCAGGATGACAGCGTAGAGGGGCTCCGTGAGAGTGGGGCACCCGCATCTGCGAGGGATGCAGATTTCTCGCTCGTCCTCACCGCGCAAGCGCGGCTGCGGACGGCTCGGAATGACAAAAGGTAAGCGGCATAACCGCACGCCTGAAGCCGTGCTCTTCCACGGCGAGCGCGAGGGTTGAGGGTAGCTTTCGAAAATCCCCACCGTAGCGTCGTGGAGAACGTTCGATTAGGATGGGCGACCGCGAGCGCGAAATGCATAGATCCTTCGCTGTGCTCAGGATGACAGCCTGGGTGGGTTCAGAAAGGGTCAGAACGGTTCGCGGTTTCTGCGGTAGCGAGGGTTCGCGGGCGAGGGCGCCCGCGCCACGCGATCCATTTTTGAGAGTTGCGAGAGCCTGGGGCGATTCGGCGCGCTATGACGTAGTGGTGGAGAGCGGCGGGCGCTTGTTGAGAGTGCAGGTGAAATCGACGGTGTGCCGAAGCAAGAGCTCACGATGGTCATATGTATGTGCGGTGCATCCGAACTTGCGAACCCGGCCGTATCGACGAGGGGAATTCGACTTTCTGGCGGCGTACGTGATTCCCGCAGATGTGTGGTACATCATTCCGTCGCGGGTGGTGGTGAGAGGGAAGATGGGAATGATTGTGTTGTCGCCATTTCATCCGCGGCACAAGTACAGGCGCTATAAGGAGGCGTGGCATTTGCTGAAGCGGGCGGTCCGTTCTTCGAGGAGGCGTGCGAAATAGATAGATCCTTCGCTGCGCTCAGGATGACAGCGTAGGGGGGTACGGCTTAGAGATCGAAGCCCAGTTGCAGCTTGGCGGCTTCGGACATAAGGCCGGGATTCCAGGGAGGGTCAAATACGACCTGCACGTTGACCGCTTTGACTTCGGGCAGGTGAGAGAGTTTGCTCTCGACATCGGCCTTAAGCACGTTGCCCATTCCGCAGCCGGGGGCGGTCATCGACATTTTCACGTCGATGGTCTTGCCGCCCTGCTCGTGGGGTTTGATCTCGCACGAGTAGATGAGACCCAAGTCAACGATGTTTACAGGAATCTCCGGATCGAAAACGGTTCGGAGCTGGTCCCAAACCATCTGCTCGCTGAAGCCGGCTTGTGAGGCGGTTTTGTCTTCCGCGGGAGGAGTGAGGCCAAGAGCGTCGGCGTCGCGGGCATCGATGCGGAACATGCAACCCATGTCGCTGACCACGGTGTAACCGCTGCCGAGGAACTGTGCGATTCGAACTCTGCTTAAAGCGGGCAACACGCGGTGAATGCCACTGGGAATCTCGATCGCATCGCATGCGCGTTTTAGCTCGATGAGTTCGTACATATAAACCTCATTACTCGGTGGAGACCGCGTCCTGCTTGCCTTCCAAGGCGGCCTGCAGAGTGTGCCACGCCAGGGTTGCGCATTTCACCCGAGTGGGAAACTCTGAAACGCCGGAGAAGACGGCAAGTTTGCCGAGCTCGGCCTGGTTGCCATTGACCGTCTGGCCGGTGACGAGTTTGTGAAAGCGCTCAAATATTTTTTCCGCTTCGGCGCGAGTTTTGCCTTTCAAAGCCTGCGTCATCATGGAGGCGGAAGCCTTGGAAATTGCGCAACCCGAGCCTTGAAAGGTCACATCGCGGATGGACTCGCCATCCATGTGCAAGAAGACGGTAAAGCGATCACCGCAGAGCGGATTGTAGCCCTCAGCCTTGTGGTCGGCGTCGGTCAACTCGCGATAATTACGCGGAGCGCGGCTGTGCTCGAGGATCAACTCCTGATAAAGATCGCGCAGCTCGGCCATCAGGCAAAGACCTCCCGCACTTTTTCGAGACCGCGCACCAGAACGTCAATTTCTTTCTTCGTGTTGTACAGACCGAAGGAGGCGCGGGCGGTGGCGTCGAGATGAAAGCGTGTCATGACGGGCTGCGCGCAGTGATGGCCGGTGCGGATGGCGATGCCTTCCTGATCGAGAATGGTGCCGATATCGTGCGGGTGGACACCGTCCATTACGAACGATAAGACGCCGGCTTTCTCCTTGGCCGTACCGATAAGACGGATGCCGGGAATTGCCGATACCTTCTCCGTTGCGTAGGTGAGCAGCTCATGCTCGTAGCGGGCGATGTTCTCCATGCCCAGGCGCTTCAGATAATCGATTGCCGCGCGGAGGCCGATTGGACCGGAGATGTCGGGCGTTCCGGCCTCAAATTTGTGCGGCACCTTATTGTAGACCGTCTTCTCGAAGCTGACGGAGCTGATCATTTCGCCACCGCCCTGATAGGGAGGCATGGCTTCCAGCAAAGAAAGTTTACCGTAGAGGACACCGATGCCGGTTGGGCCATAAGCTTTGTGGCCGGAGAAAGTGTAGAAATCGCAATCGAGCTGCTGCACGTCGACGGGCATGCGGGGAACTGCCTGAGCGCCGTCCACGAGGACGGGAATATTTCGGGCGTGCGCCATTTTCACGATTGTGGCGATCGGATTCACCGTACCCAGCGCATTGGAGACGTGGCTAACGGCGACGATCCTGGTGCGGGGGCCGAGCAGGCGCTCGAACTCGTCAAGAATCAATTCACCGGCGTCATTGATCGGCGCCACGCGCAGTTTTGCACGCTTTTCTTCACAGAGCAATTGCCAGGGAACGATGTTGGAATGGTGCTCCATGGCGGTGATGAGCACTTCGTCATCGGCGCCGACGTGAACGCGGCCGTAGGTCTGGGCGACGAGATTGATCGCCTCAGTGGTGCCGCGCACAAAAACGATTTCAGCGGACCGCGCTGCATTCAGGAATGCCTGCACGGATCGGCGCGAGGCTTCATATTCTGCCGTGGCTCGCTCCGAGAGATAGTGTACTCCGCGATGAATGTTCGCGTTATAACACTCGTAGTAGCGGACGAGGGCATCGATCACCGCCCGCGGTTTTTGCGAGGTAGCGGCATTGTCGAGATAAACCAGCGGATGCCCATGGGCCTGCTGGTGAAGGATGGGAAAATCAGCGCGGACTCTCTCGACGTCATATCCGGACTCGACGGCGCGCACTTCCGGCCGACCGGACTGCAAGGGCGATCTGGCGAGCGTTGTCATCCCACCTCCTCCCAGGATCTTTCTTTATCCTCCCCCTTGGATTCGCCGGGCAGATGGCGGGCCACCGACAAAAGATGTTTGTGGATGAGGCGCTCGGCATAATCCCGCGCCGCACCCGCCTTCATGCGATCCAAACATTCACTGGCAAAGGCCAGGAGGAGAAGTCGGCGCGCCGCGAGCTCATCTATGCCGCGCGACCGCAGGTAGAAGAGAGCGTTCTCCTCAATCTGTCCGATCGTGGCGCCATGAGTACATTTCACATCGTCGGCGTAAATTTCGAGCTGCGGCTTGGTGTCGATTTGCGCATCATCGGAGAGGAGCAGGTTGCGGTTGGTCTGCTTGGCGTCGGTCTTCTGCGCGTCTTTGTGGACTACGATGCGTCCGTGAAAAACGCCGTGGGCGTGACCATCCAGAATTCCGTTATAAAACTGGCGGCTGCTGCAATGTGGCTGGGCATGCTCGACGTACATGTAGTTATCGAGATGCTGCCGGCCCTCGCCAACAAACAGGCCATTAATCAGACACTCGCCCCCTTCGCCGGCAAGAACCGGATGCACATTGTTGCGAACCAACCCGCCACCGAGCAGCAGGGAATGAGAAGCGACGTTGGCACTTCGTTCCTGCTGAATGCGCAGGGTGGAAACGTTGAAGGCCCGCCGATGTTCGCGCTCAATCATGTAGTGCGAAACGGTGGCGTTTTCGCCCGCAATCAATTCCGTCGCGCTATTGGACAAGACCGTGCCACCGCCCAGTGAAACGTATTCCTCGACGACCGTTCCCTGGCTCTCATCCTCGAACACCAGCAGATTGCGCGGATGGGACATGATTGGAGATTCGTTTTCGGTCGAAACAAACAACAAGTGGATTGGCGCGTCCAGGACTTTGCCGCGGTGAACATGAACGTACGCTCCCTCTTCAAGGAATGCGGTGTTGAGGGCGGAGAACGGATCGCGTTGAATGTCGAGATAATGGCCGAGGTGGGCGGCAATCGCCTCAGGCTTGGTTGCGATCTGATGCTTGAGGTTGGAGATTTCTACGCCAGCCGGTAAGGCCGCAATCAGCGACAACTCGCTGGCAAACTGCCCGTCTATAAAAACCAGCCGTGCCGTCACGCCTTGAATTGTCCAGGACTTCAGGTCGCTCGGTGAAGGTTGCGTCTGGCTCTCTTTGGCTAAGGCGAACTGTGTGCGGGCGATGGCAGAGACGTTGGTGAAGCGCCAATCCTCATCGTGGGTGGTGGGAAAACCGGTTTTGCAGAAACGGGCAAACCCGTCTTCGCGGAGCTTGTGCAACCACGACAGCTTACTTCCGGCTGCCCGCTTGGTGAACTCGGTGAAGGTATCTAAATAATTGCCGACTTGCTGAATTGCCGTGCTCACATTTCCTGCCGTTTAGTAATCAGAATTTCTAATCGAGTGTCCTGCCCGCTATGCCGAGGCCGGGGCACTTTGGCGCGCCTCAGCTTCGACCCAGCTATAGCCTTTTTCTTCCAATTCCAGCGCCAGTTCCGGCCCGCCGGAGCGCACGATTCTTCCATCCACCAAAACGTGCACAAAATCCGGGACGATATAGTTGAGCAACCGCTGATAATGCGTAACCACGAGCATGGCGCGATCTGAGCTGCGCATGGCGTTTACGCCCTTTGCAACTATCCGTAACGCATCGATGTCCAAACCAGAGTCGGTTTCATCCAAAATCGCCAACTGGGGCTCCAATACCGCCATCTGAAGAATTTCGTTGCGCTTCTTTTCCCCGCCGGAAAAGCCCTCATTGACGGAACGGTTCATGAGCTTCTCGTCCATCTCGAGCAGCTTAAGTTTTTCTCGAAACATTGGGAGAAAATCCACGGCGTCCATTTCGTCTTCGCCGCGATACTTGCGGATGGCGTTCAGCGCCGAACGCAAGAAATATGTATTGCTGATCCCGGGAATTTCGACGGGATACTGGAAGGCCATGAAGACGCCTTCGCAGGCTGCCTCTTCCGGCTTCATTGCCAGCAGGTCTTTACCCTTGAACAAAACCTCGCCGGATGTGACTTGGTAGGTTTCCCGGCGCGCCAAAACCTGCGCCAGCGTGCTTTTGCCTGATCCGTTAGGGCCCATGATCGAGTGCACCTCACCGGCATTGACTGTCAGGTCGATACCTTTGAGGATTTCGTGCCCACCGACGGTGACGTGGAGATTTCTGACGTCGAGCAAACTCATTAGTAGCTTTCCTCTCTTGTGTTGCCATTCTGAGCGGCCTTCAGCATGGGAAGAATCTATCCACTTTTCAGCTTGAATACATAGATCCTTCGCTTCGCTCAGGATGACGTTCAAAGTTTCTTGTGGCGGTGCAAATGCAATATTCGTACCCTGCGTTCTTACCCGACACTGCCTTCCAGGCTGACGCTCAGCAACTTCTGGGCTTCGACGGCAAATTCCATCGGCAGCTCGCGAAATACCTGCTTGCAAAAGCCGTTCACGATCATGGAGACCGCGTCTTCGGTCTTTAGTCCACGCTGCTGCAGATAAAAGAGCTGGTCCTCGCCAATCTTCGAGGTTGAAGCCTCATGTTCCATCCTGGCCGTCGAATTCTTCACTTCGATGTAAGGGAAGGTATGGGCGCCACACTTGTCGCCGATGAGCAGCGAGTCGCACTGCGTGTAGTTGCGCGCTCCGGTAGCGCCTTTTTGAATCTTCACCATTCCGCGATAGGTATTTTGTCCGTGGCCAGCCGAAATGCCCTTCGATACCACCGTGCTGCTGGTGTTCCTGCCGATGTGGATCATCTTGGTGCCGGTATCGGCTTGCTGATAGTTGTTGGTCAGGGCGACCGAATAGAACTCGCCCACGGAGTTGTCACCCTGCAGAATGCAGCTCGGATATTTCCAGGTAATGGCAGAGCCGGTTTCCACCTGCGTCCAGGAGATTTTCGAGTTCACGCCGGCACACTTGCCGCGCTTGGTGACGAAGTTGTAGATGCCACCCCGCCCCTGCTTATCGCCCGGATACCAGTTCTGCACCGTAGAATACTTGATCTGCGCGTTATCGAAAGCGACTAGCTCGACCACCGCCGCGTGCAACTGGTTTTCATCCCGAATCGGCGCGGTGCAACCCTCGAGATAACTCACGTAGGCGCCTTCGTCGGCGACGATCAGGGTTCGTTCAAACTGACCAGTTTCCGCCGCATTGATTCGGAAATACGTGGAAAGCTCCATCGGGCAGCGCACGCCCCTAGGCACATACACAAACGACCCGTCGGTGAAAACGGCCGCATTCAGGGCAGCAAAGAAGTTGTCGGTATGAGGAACCACAGAACCCAGATACTTCTGAACCAGCTCAGGATGCTTCTGAACGGCTTCGGAAAACGAACAGAAGATCACACCCAGTTCCGCCAGCTTCTCCTTGAAGGTGGTAGCCACCGAAACGCTGTCAAAAACGGCATCGACGGCAACTCCCGCCAGGCGCTTCTGTTCTTCCAGGGGAATGCCGAGCTTCTCATAAGTCCGCAAAATCTCGGGATCCAGCTCATTCAGGCTCTTCAAGCCCGGCTTCTGCTTGGGGGCGGAATAGTAATAAATGTCCTGGTAATTGATGGGGGCGTACTTGATATTCGCCCACTTTGGCTCGGCCTGGGCCTTCTCCAGCGATGACCAGTAGCGATAGGCCTTTAAGCGCCAATCCAGCATGAATTGCGGCTCATGCTTTTTCGCCGAGATCAAGCGGATGATGTCTTCATTAAGCCCTTTGGGAACGCGCTCGTCTTCAATTTCGGTGACGAAGCCCCACTTGTATTCACGTTCCGCAAGATCGCGGATGGTATCAACGTTCGTACTCATTGCATTCTCCCGGACGTCTGACTTTCAATCTGCACGAGGTTGCCGCGACTGTCGCGAACGGCGGCAAACTGCATAGGCCGGATCAAATCCCAAAGCATCACTTTCTGCAGCGCCCCCTCCACCACGCGATTGATGAGGCGCTGGTTGTCTTTGATCGGACAGGAGGGTTCCAGGTCGCAGAGTCCCGCTACTTCCATGTTGCATTCAGTCAGGGCCAGCGGCCCCTCGAGCGCTGAGATAATGTCAGCTACAGAAATAAGCCGCGGATCGCGCGCCAGACTGTACCCACCCTTAATTCCCCGATGGGATGCCAGCAACCCACCCTGGAGCAGCAACTTCAACAGCTTGCTCACAGTAGGCAAGGGCAGCCGGCAGCGCGCCGCGAGATCGCGAGCAGTATGCAGCTCGCTTTGCGGACGCCTTGCGATCTGGCTCATCAGAACCAGTCCGTAATCCGTTAATTTGCCCAGGCGAATCATTTCTAAGTTATTGCCCAATCAGCACTTTTTTATATCAATTCTAAATAGTACCGTTTTGGTACGGTTTCATTATACCCGGGCTGGGACGATCGAGCAAGTCCCGGCAAGCTCAAAGTGGGGAAAAGGGAGAAGGACAGGTCCTTACGCAAAATCTGGAACCCACGTAGTTGAGCCTCGACACTACAGGCCGGGTGAACTCGCCAAGCTGCTTACCGCTCTGCTTCAGGAGTCAGAATCGCCAATCTTAACGAGCTGCGGTCAGCGCATTTTCTTCCATGGCGATGGCGCGCGGAAACAGGATGTTGTTTTCAAGATGAATGTGCTGATGCAGGTCCGCTTCAAATGCCGCCAGAGCCTGGTAGAGGGTTGCATAACTTACGCAGGCATCGTTGGGCACAGTGAACTGGCGACTCTCCTCGCGAATGTGCCGCAGCGCTTGGCCGGCGCCGTCATGCTCCTGGGTCATCACGCGGACCGGGTTCTGCACCGTGCCGAATGGGGGCGGCGGCAGCGGCTCGTTTTGCGTGCTCGCCTGCTCCATGCGGATGATGTAAGGGAAGAGCACATTTTCCTCTTTCATGAGGTGCAAAGTAAGCTCCTGAGCGAGGGCAGCAAAAATGTCGCGGATGCTTAGCAGTTCAGGATGATTCTTCCCGTGCACGGAACAAACCTTTTCGAATAATGCTTTGAGTCGCACGATTTCATCACGGGTGAACTTGTGGTGAGACTTCACGATGTGATTAATCAATTCGGCCAAGGAGCCCGATGCCCGCACCGGTTCCGAGTTCGTAGTCGCTGCAGATGCTGCAAGTGCTTGTATGACGTCTTTGAGTTGCAGCTGGGCTGCGCTGCAGGCTTCATCCAAGGACTTGCTGCCACCACAACAGTAGTCAATTCCAAACTTCTCAAACACGCGAGGAGCATTCGGGATTTCAACCGCCAATTCGCGTACGGTCCGATCAGGGCTTAAGTTCATGATGTCCTCCTTTGTATCCGGATAGCGAGAGTTATGCACGGGAGTTTCTCAGGTGCATAAATAAAATCCGGCAACGAGAATAATTCCGAACGCAAGGTTGTGAGCAAGCTCGGTCCAGCCCAGGCGGCGCACTACAAGCGGTCCGGGCGGGGCAAAGAACCAGGCAACAGCGCGCACCAGGGCGGGAACAAAAGCCAGCAGTACAAGTCCCGGCAACATCCCTGTGCGCCACACGGCCAAGAGCGTAACAACCACGGCGGATTGGGTAATAAGGAATCCTCGACTACGCGCCAGTTTCTGAGCCGCGTCCTCGATGTGAGCCGAATGGATGCGGAGCTGCACAAACTGGATCTGGTTTACTGCAAACAGCCAAGTGCCCAGCCAGAGCAGCAACGCCAACCGGCTGAGGTGGCCCACGCTGACGCAGTAGGCTGCTGGTGCGGTGACAGTCAGGCCGAGGGCGCCAATCAATTGAGCCAAGCTTCGGGTCTGGCGGCTTTTCTTCAGAGCTGCTTGTGCGGCGAAGGCCATCCCAGCGATGATTCCCAGCGCCAGCAGTTGAGTGTTCTGGCCAGCCCAGAAGAGGCCGGCGAGCGCCATCGCTGCGACGGTTGTCAAAAAGAAAATGACCTTTGCAACGGCATTTCGTTCTTCAGCCGATTGGGCACGCAGCGGGCTGGTTCCGAGCCAACTTTCGACTGGTGTTCGCAGCCAGAAGATCACGACCGTAGCGATGATCAGCAGAGGAAGGTAAACAAAGCGGCCGCCGGTCAGAAGTCCTACTGCAGCTCCGGTTGCCAGCGGGACGAGCAGCATTCCCCAAGCCCCGTGCTCGCGGGGCACAATAAGCGAGCGCAGCCGGGAGATTGGGGGACGGGAAGTTGCCGCGAGTTCGATTGCCGGTCCAGCCATGCGTCCATTTGCGGCTTGCCAGGTTAGCCTGCAGCCGTGGGCTCCTTCTGTTTTGCCTTCAGATTCGTCATGCGCGGCTGGTAGACGCAGAATGGTTCCTCGTCGAGGTAGTCACCCGTGGCCGCGAATGCGCGGGCGCGGCAGCCCATGCAGAGGTTGCGAAACTCGCAGCAGCCGCATTTTCCTTTCAAGTTCTCGGTGTGGCGAAGAGCATTGAAGACTTCGGCATGCTGCCAAATTTCCGCAAAGGTCTGCTTGCGCAAATCGCCGGCAATGACCGGCAGGTAGCCGCAAGGGAAGACTTCGCCTTCATGCGAGATGAAACAGACGCCGGTTCCTGCCAGACAGCCTTTGGTCATGGCATTCATATCGGAGGGATGTCCGCCGGGGTGACCTGTGCCATGTTGTTGTGGGTTCAGCGAAATGCCGGTCCCGCTGGGCATAATTGTTTCCATGGGTCCGATGCTGGATGGGTCTGACGTGCTCCTGGCAGCCTCGGCCACGGCTTGGGCAGCGACGGCTGAGTGGCGCTCGGCCACGCGGCGCTGGCGAACCACGCGGAAATAATGCGGGGCGCAGGTGGCCTTCAACTCGATGCCGCCTTCGAGGGAGCGGTCGTAGAACCAGTTCAACATCTTCTCGTACTCATCCGCAGGGACCATCTGCTCAGCGGCGATGTCAACGCCGCAGCCCACGGGAACCAGCAGAAAAGTGTGCAGCGCGTCCGCGCCCAGAGACTTGGCCAGTTGCAGCACATCAGGCAGTTGCCTGGCGTTGTGCCGGGCAATGGTCATATTGATTTGCACGGACATGCCCAGCGCCTTCAAATTGCGGAGGCCTTGAACCGCGGCGTCGAATGCTCCGGGAATGCCGCGGAAGGCGTCGTGAGTCACGGCGTCGGCGCCATCCAGGCTGATCGAAACCCGCTTGACACCGGAGTCGACGATCATGCGGGCTATCTCTTTCGTGACCAGGGTTCCGTTGGTGGCCAAGGCGACGCGCAGGCCTTTCTCTTGCGCATAGGCGGCCAACTGGAAAATGTCAGACCGGTAGAGCGGTTCCCCTCCGCTCAACACCAGAATAGGTTTTGCCGCCTCGGCGATTTGGTCGATGATGCGAAGCGCGGTCTGAGTGGAAAGATCGCGGGGTGAACTCAGCTCGGTTGCGCTGGCCCGGCAGTGAATGCATCGCAGATTGCAACCCTTGGTAACTTCCCAAAAAATGAGGCGTGGTTTGTTGTCGTTGGAAAGATGGGAGTGACCGTTACCATTGCCGGCAGCCATCTGCGATCTCCTTCCTATGCAAACCCCCGGGATTTCACCCCTGTGGATAACGATAGGGGGAAGATGAACAGCCAGCCGTGACTAATGTCACGGGAAATTGTGACGGCGCTCACAATGCGGATCTCGCGGAAATGTGATTCTAAGGCTCAGATTCTTTGGAAGAACTCGATTACCAGATCTATTATGACGTTCCGAGTGGCAATTTTGCGCGGTGAACCGGCGTAAGGAAGAGACATTGGCAGCCACAAAAACCCAGAACGATGAAGCCGAGTAATCAGTTGTCTCCCTCACTACCGCGAAGGCGTTTTGCTGAGATATTGCTGGGTGGCGGGTTTGTGGCCACTGCCATTGCCTTCGTGTATCCGGTTTTGCGTTATTTGATTCCTCCCAAGGCTTCCGACCTGGGCAGCGATGCAGTAGTGGCCGGGCATATTGGTGAGCTGAAGCCGAACAGCGGCAAGATCTTTCGCTTTGGCAGCCGGCCGGGACTGCTCATCCGCACCGCCAGTGGCGACTACCGCGCCATGTCTGCCACCTGTACCCACCTTTCCTGCACGGTGCAATATCGCCAGGACCTGCATGAGATCTGGTGCGCCTGCCACAACGGCATGTACGACTTGAACGGCCGAAATATTTCGGGCCCGCCGCCGCGTCCTTTGGAAAGCTTCGAGGTGCAAGTTCGCGGCGAGGACATTTTTGTGAGGCGAGCGCGGGAAAGCTGAGATGAGTTTTCTACAGAAGGTGCGGAACTGGCTCGACGAACGTCTGGAGTGGGACGATCTCATCGAGCCGTTGCGCCAGAAGACGGTCCCCCTCCATCGCCTCTCGTACTGGTATTTTCTCGGAGGGATTACGCTTTTCCTGTTCGTGATCCAGGTGCTGACCGGAATCCTGCTGCTCCTCTATTACCGGCCTGGAGCCAACGAAGCCTTCGAGAGTGTGCAGTACATCATGACCCAGGTGCAGTTCGGCTGGTTAATTCGGTCGATTCACTCCTGGTCAGCAAACCTGATGATTTTCACCGCCTTCGCGCATATGTTCAGCGTGCTCTTCCTGAAGGCTTACCGCAAACCGCGCGAACTCACCTGGGTCACTGGGGTGATTCTGCTTTTTCTGGTCATGGGGTTCGGTTTCAGCGGTTACCTGTTGCCGTGGAATACGCTGGCCTTTTTCGCTACCAAGGTGGGAACTGAGATTACCGGGCAAGTTCCACTCTTTGGCAAACCACTCATGATCTTCCTTCGCGGCGGCGAAGAGGTGACCGGGGCCACGTTGATCCGCTTCTTCGGATTTCACGTTGCGGTTCTGCCAGGCCTGGCCACTTTGCTGATTCTCGCCCACGTGTTGCTGGTGCAGCGTACCGGCATGAGCGTACCTCCGAAGCTCGAGATGGGATGGAAGGCGAATCCTGGTGCGAAGCGGGAAATGAAGTTTTTTCCCAACTTCATGCTGCGTGAACTGATGGCGTGGTATGTGGCTCTGGGGATGCTGGGGGCGCTCGCCGCGCTTTTTCCCTGGAACCTGGGAGTAAAAGCGGACCCTTTCTCATCCGCTCCTGCGGGTATCAAACCGGAGTGGTATTTCCTCTTCATGTTCCAAACCCTCAAACTGATTCCGGCTAAAGTCGGGTTCGTAGATGGTGAAGTCCTGGGGGTACTGCTTTTCGGCATAGTCGGCATGGTGTGGCTTGTGCTCCCGTTTTTCGAAAGCGATGACCCTTCGCGTACCAAACCGTGGATCAGCGGACTGGCTGTTTTTGCTCTTACGTACATGGCAGGCATGACTCTCTATGGGTATTGGGCAAAATAACGCGCGCCGGCTTGGCCGAGCCGGCTTGCTTTTGTTGTCAGGAGTTCTGCTCTTGTGCGCGGTTGCTTACGGCCAAAGCAAGGATTCATGCCTGGATTGCCACTCGACGCTGCCGGATCCGCTGGGCGTGAGCCAGGAAAAATTCAGCCATGACATACACGCCCAGAAGGGCTTGACCTGCGCCAGTTGCCACGGGGGTGATCCGACCAGCGACGATCCGGATAAAGCCATGAGCCGGAAAGCGGGTTGGAAGGGCCAGATTGATCGCAAGCAGATCCCGCAGTTGTGCGGCCGCTGCCACTCTGACCCGTCATACATGCGGCAGTTCAATCCCAGCCTGCGCACCGACCAACTCAGTCAGTACCAGACGAGCGTGCATGGCAAGCGGTTCGCTGCCGGGGACACGAAAGTTGCCGTCTGCACCGACTGTCATAGCGTGCACGATCTGCGTGCTCCCAGCGATCCTGTATCGACAGTTAACCCAGTCAATGTGGCCAACACCTGCGCTCACTGCCACGCCGACAGCGGTTACATGAGCAGTTATAAAATCCCCACTAACCAGTTCGCAGAGTACAGCAAGAGTGTCCACCATGAGGCCCTGATCGATCGCGGAGATTTAAGCGCTCCGACCTGCACCACCTGCCACGGAAACCACGGTGCGACGCCGCCGGGCGTGGCGAGCGTGGCCAACGTGTGTTCAACCTGCCACGTATTTCAGTCGCAACTGTTCGACGCCAGTCCACACAAGCAAGCCTTTGCGTCGGCAGGCCTGCCGGCGTGCGTGACCTGCCACAGCAATCACGGCATTGTGCATCCTACGGATGAATTCATCGGCACGGGGGCGAAGTCGGTGTGCAGGCAGTGTCACGCTGAAGGAGACGCGGGTTATGCCACGGCGGCAAAGATCGAACAGCAGCTAGGTCAGTTGGAAACGGCGATTGCCGGTGCGAACCAAATTCTCGGAACCGCCGAGCGGTCAGGCATGGAGGTGAGCCAGGCCAAGCTTGAGCTTATCCAGTCGAAAGACGCGCTGATCAAGGCTCGGGTCACCATTCACAGTTTCAATGCGGACCGCGTGGCAGCCGACACCAAGCCCGGTCTGGAGATCGCGGCGAAGGACTATGATGCGGGACAGAAAGCGCTTGCCGAGCGCAATTACCGGCGCATCGGATTGGGAATCTCTCTGATAGCAATTGCTCTGGTTTTAGTGGGACTGCGGCTGTACATCAAGCAGATCGAGAGCTGAGACTCGCAGCCACGAATTTGCTCCTATACTTAGGGTCCCACCCCTCCGGTGTGGCAGTCATTGCAACTGACCTGGCTGAGGTCGCCAATATCTATTGGATGCTTGAATGGAACTCCTTCCGAAGAGATCAGCTTGGTTGCTCCCTCTCGCTGTTCCAGAATGCTGTGGCAGATATCGCAATCTTTGCGGATCATCCTGCCGTCGGAACTGACGTGTTGGCCGTCGTGGCAGCGGAAACAACCGGTGAAATAGAAGTGACCGATATTGTTGGGATGAGTTTTCCAGTTGAGCTTCATTTCCGGAAATGTCGTGCTGCGGTAGATGCGCTGCACTTCCGCGATGGCACTGCGGATTTCGTTCTGCCTGGCCTTATCCACGTCGGGATACTTAGTGAGATAGAACGTATGGAGATCGGTTGCGATGCCTTCCATGGCTGCTTCGGTGGTGGGATAGGTATTGGTCAATACGGTTACCGCCTGCTGTTTGAGGAAGGGTAAGGACGAGTCCAAGCGGCCGGCAAACAGAGAATCATCGACGGCCCGGTCCGGTGGGACATAGATGTGGGTGGGGCGATTGTGACAATCGACGCAATCCATGCGCCGCTTGGGCCGGGTGGCGATTTCTCCTTTAGGCAGGGGAGAATCCTTAACGTTGTATTCAGTGATGCGTCCTTGCTGGTCCTTTACCCGAATGTAGGGAATGACCTGCCGCTGTTCGTCGGTGGCGATATAGGTGATCTCGTTGGAGATATTCATGTGCCAATGAATGCCAGAGGCGGAGCCGGTGCTGGGATCGCCGCCGCCGGTCTTGAGCAACATGCGGATCTGACGCGGGGTGTTTTTCTCATCATAGGCATAATGAGTAAATACCTTGAGCTGCGCCCCGTAAAAACGGCGCGGCCAGTGGCATTCTTCGCAGGTTTCTGGTGCGGGACGCAGATTGTGAACGGGGGTTGGGATGGGACGAGGAAAGGTATTGAAAGTTACCGCAATCACCTGACGCGCTCCCGAAAGCTTGGAACGCACATACCACGAGGCCCCGGCACCGACGTGGCAATCCACGCAGGCTACTCGCGCGTGAGGTGAAAGCTGATAGGCGGTGAATTCGGGGTTCATGACCGAGTGGCACAATTGCCCGCAGAACTGCACCGAATCGGTGAATTCGTAAGCCTTGTAGCTGCCGACCACGCTCATCATGATGAAGATGATGGTGAAGCTGAAGAAGAAAGCGATGGCCCCGCGTTGTGTCGGATCATTGAAATCGATTCTCAGATAGCGCACCGGTTCACCGGGGAGTTGTGTGCGGCGTTTGCGACGGTCCCACCACACCCCGGCCGGAATCAGCAGCAATCCCAGGACAAGAAAGGCCGGTCCCACCATGTAAGCAAGAATGCCGATGTAGGGACTAGGCCTCTCCGACAGGACATCGATCAGAAACAGGAACAGAATGTTCGCCAAGCTGACCAACGCCAGCGCTGCTCCCGTAAGGCTGATTGGATTCCTCAATGCCCGCCGTACTCCAGCCAACCGCCCCACCCCTTCAGGTTGTGAGGTGGGATTTTCAGGACTCATTCATGATCTCCAGGAATCACACAGTGAATTACATCTGCGGCGGACGGCGGCAGCAGAGTGTTATCAATATTGACTGACGAAGGACGATTGTGCTTCATGCAAGCGCAAATGTCCAAGTTTAAGGTTACTTGCGAGGTTCGACCACTGACGCTTCCACAGCGGCCGTCTCGTGCTCGTTCCCACTGGCAGCCGGCATTGACGCGGGCTGGCTATGCGAATCATGCTGCTCCGCTTGAGCGGCTTCCAGCAAGGTTGGCGCGTCCAGACCGTGTTCTTCCCGGTAATGCGCGACCGACATTTTTCCATCCCACCAAGCCCAGTTCATGGGGTAAACGTCAGGATCGAAAAATACCTGGTAGAAGTGCCAGACCACGATCGCGAGAGTCGCGAGTACGGCTTCATACAGGTGGATTGCGGTTGCGACGTCCAACCACCAGCGCGGCAGCAAATTGCCAAAGAAAACCCTGGCCCACAGCATGATTCCGGTGCTTGCCATAACGATCAGCCCCCACACCAGGGCCCAGTACTCAGCCTTTTCGGCATAGGTGAAACGCCCAAACTCCGGTTTCTCTGAAGTAAGGCCGAGATAGTAGCCCATGGTGCGGGAAACGTCGGAAGCATCTTTGGGAACGGGCAGGAAGTCCCGGAACAGGCGGCGACCATCGCGGGTCAATGCGAGGTAGAAGAGGTGACCGAGGCCAGAGGCAATCATAACTACGGCTGCTACTCGATGCGTGATGCCGCGCACCTTCTCCGTCATTCCCAGCATTGCGGCGAACCAGGAATCGGGGAACTTGAGCGCAAATCCGGTCATGACCAGGACAATGAAGCTAACCAGAAGCGTCATGTGCTGTATGCGCTGGAAACGGTTCATGCGGGTAATGACCCGATGCTCAGATTCCCGTCGCAGGATAGCTTTGCGGCGCCAGATCACGAAGTTGTGCAACAGCATTCCCCCGATCACCACCACAATCATGCTGAGATAAAACTTCTTTATCCAACGCACGGCAACGCTGCCGGTGTCGGCAGAGAGCGGCGCATCCACGTGCACTTTCGCGGCAATGAATTTTTCGGTTACGCCAGGATGGCATTGGCCGCAAGTTTTTACCAGGTTCTGGCGGTTGATGGTGGAACGCGGGTCGGTGGATGGCAGGATGTTGTGCACGCCGTGGCAACTGGCGCAATTGGCCACCACCTGAGATCCCAGCTTGGAGGCAAGCCCGTGATAACTTGCCAGATAGGTTGTCGCCCGGCGTCCTTCAAAGCCGAACTCTTGCGATAGCCGCACGCCTTCATGGCAGCGTGCACAGGTGGCAAGAGCTACGTTTTGGGCATTGACCGGGGAATTAGGATCACTGTGCGATTTGATGGAATGAATGCCATGGCAGTCGGTGCAGACGGGAGCCTGCCAATCGCCGCGGCTGATGGCCTGGCCATGGATACTCTGCGCATATTGCTGCTCGACAACGCTGTGACACTTGGCGCAGGTGCTGGGGACATTGAATTTGTAGATCGATGACTTGGGATCGGAGGCCGCCAAAATCTCGTGTGTACCGTGGCAATCGGTGCAGACCGCGGCCTTCTCCGACCCGGCAGCCACGGCGTGTCCATGGACGCTCTCCTGGTAGGAGACAAATAACTGGGAGCTGTGGCCGCTGGCAGCCATGACGAATTTCTGGCCATGGCAAGCACCGCAGGTCGCTGGAATATTGGCATGGTTGACCTTTGATTTGGGATCGGCTGCCGGTAACAACTGGTGTGGACTGCCATGGCAGTCCACGCAGGTTGCGGCCCGGCCATCTCCTGCTTTTATCGCTCTAGCATGGAAGCTGCGGTCGTAGGCGGTTTGTTCATCGACGTGGCAGGTGGCGCAAGACACCTTAGCCGGTGGATTCTCGTGCGGGGATGTTTTGAGGTCGGTGTGGCAATCCACACATTGGAACATACTGCCGTGAATGGAATCCTTAAACTTGTCCGGGTTCACGTACAGGCTGACGGGCTTGCCATTTACCTCATGGGTAAGAGTTGAATCGCCATGGCAGGCCAAACAATCGTCATTGGAGGGTTTCGGGACAGATTTGTGAGGGGCGGCCGAGAGCGCTGCCACCATGAAAAGAAGCCATGCGGCGACGATCCAAAGCTGATTCGCTGACCGAAACTGCAGCGGAACGCACCCGCTGTTTGCCGCCATGCCTGCTGGCCTCCTGTGCGGACCTCTGCCGCAATTCCATTCTTCGTGGGGAGAGCCAAGAGCGGCAATGAGTGACCTCACTCGCTGATGTGATGGAGGTCACAATGCGAGGCTCGGAACGGGTAATTACCGCGAACTCGAGCAGGATACTGCTGTGAAATTGCGATAGCTCCTAATGGGTATTTCCTGAAAGCTCGTGCACGATGCCGTTCACGAAGCCTTTGGCGTCGCCGAACAGCATGAGCGTCTTGTCCATGTAATAGAGCGGATTATCGATGCCGGCAAAGCCGGGATTCATGCTGCGCTTGATGACCATGACGGTGCGCGCCTTGTCCACGTCGAGGATGGGCATACCATAAATCGGGCTGGACTGATCGGTGCGAGCGGCGGGATTGGTGACATCGTTAGCGCCGATGACGAGGGCGACATCCGTCTGTGGGAAATCGCCGTTAATGTCGTCCATCTCAATCAGCCGGTCGTAAGGAATATCAGCTTCGGCGAGCAGCACGTTCATGTGGCCGGGCATGCGGCCGGCCACGGGATGGATGGCGAAGCGAACATCGACACCGCGCTTGGTCAATGCGTCATACAGTTCGCGTACCTTGTGTTGTGCCTGCGCCACAGCCATGCCATAGCCGGGGACGACGACCACCCGATTGGCAGCGGCCAGGATACCGGCGGCTTCATCGGGGGTTGCGCTGCGCACGGTTTTATCTTCCTTGCCCGCGGCAGCCGCTGCCTGTACTTGTCCAAAGGCGCCAAACAGCACGTTTGTGAACGAGCGATTCATGGCTTTGGACATGATGACGGAGAGAATGAATCCCGATGATCCGTCTAGCGCACCAGCGATGATGAGAAGTTTGCTATTGAGAACGAATCCCATGGCAGCCGCGGATAATCCGGCATATGAATTCAACAGAGAGATCACCGTTGGCATATCGGCACCGCCGATGGGAATAATCATCAGGATGCCGAAGATGAGGGGCACCACAATCATCAGGGGGAAAAGCTGTTTCGCTCCTGGATGCAGGACAAGGTAGACAGCTACAGCGATGGCAATGCCCAGAATTGAGAGATTGACGAAATTTTGTCCCTTGTAAGTGATCGGCCGTTGCGGCAAAACCTCCTGCAGCTTACCGGCGGCCATGAGACTGCCGGTAAAGGTCAGAGAGGCCAGAATGACTTCCATGCAAAGCACGGCCATCATGAAGCGTGGCACGTCCGGGGTGCGCAAATAGAATTCCGAAGTGCCCACTAATGTGACGCAGAGAGCGCCGAAGGCATGGCTGAGTGCGGTCCGCTGGGGCACGGCGGTCATTTGCACCAGACCGAGGGGAACTCCAATTCCCGAGCCAATGACCAGCGCGATAACGATCCACTTGTAGTCGACGATGCCGTGATGCAACAGGGTTCCGGCAATCGCCAGCACCATGCCGATCTCGCCCGCCCATACGCCATGGCGCGCGGTTTTGGGCGCGCTCAGCCATTTCAGCGAGAGGATGAAAAGAACACTGGCGATGAGATAGAGGACTTCAATGAGAGTTTGATTTCCGGCAAAGTTGGCGGTCATGGTTTTGTCGGGCGGCTGGTCTTGAACATCTTGAGCATGCGGTCGGTGATAAGGAATCCGCCCACTACGTTGCTGGTAGCCGCTATTACGGCTATAACGCCGAGAATGAAAGAGAGCTGACTCTTGTGCTCGCCCACAAGCACGATCGCGCCCACCACCGCGATGGCATCCAGCGCGTTGGTAAGAGACATCAGGGGCGTATGCAGTAATGGCGAGACCCGCCGGATGACTTCAAATCCGATGAATCCCGCCAGCATGAAAACGAACAGACCATCGATCAGTCCTGAGTTCATCCACCCTCCTGCAGAATGAGTCTTTCCAAAACCGAAAAATCACTTCACTTCTTGCGCTGCCAACTCGGGCAATGAAAAGAATTGCCGGACACGCGCATTTACAACCTCTCCATCCCGCGTGAGCAGAGTTTCGCGAACGATCTCATCGTTGGAATCGAGCTGCAGCTTGCCATCTTTCACCAGGTAGGTGACAAACGCGGTGAGATTGCGCGCGTACATCTGGCTGGCGTGGTAAGGGACCTCAGCCGCGAGGTTGATGCGTCCGATGATCTTGACGTCGTGAGCGACCATGATTTCGCCGGCGCGGGTCAATTCACAATTGCCGCCGCGTTCGGCTGCCAGATCGACTATCACCGAGCCCGGCGCCATTTGCTTGACCATATCGGCAGTAATCAGAACCGGGGCTTTCTTCCCCGGTACTACCGCGGTGGTGATGACTACATCGCTCTCCGCCACGGCGCGGGCAAGCAGTTCGCGCTGCTTCGCGTAGAAAGTTTCATCCTGCGCCGTACCGTACCCGCGGGCATCCTGCGCATTCTGGGCCTCGAGGGGAAGTTCAACGAAGCGGCCACCCAAACTCTGGACCTGCTCCTTGGCCGCCGGCCGCATGTCGTAAGCGGAGACCACCGCACCCAGACGGCGCGCGGTAGCGATAGCTTGCAATCCTGCCACGCCAGCTCCGATCACGAACACCCGCGCCGGAGTGATGGTGCCGGCGGCGGTGGTGAGCATGGGAAAAATCTTAGGCAGTGTGACCGCGGCCAGCAGCACTGCCTTGTAGCCACAGATGGTTGCCATCGAAGAGAGAGCGTCCATACTCTGGGCACGGGTACTACGCGGCATCAATTCCACAGCCAAGGAAATCACTCCTGTACGAGCGATTTGCTGAATTACGTCGATGGAACCGAGCGGCCGCAGAAAGCCGATCAGGCACTGTCCCCGGCGCATCAGTGGCAAATCGGCCTTGCCGGTGAGATCGTTGGATCCGTAACAGAGAACCTGGACGATTATGTCGGCATCGCCAAAGACTTCAGCGCGGCCGGGGAGGATCTTCGCACCCTTGTCCAGATAAAGAGAATCGGGGTAACCGGCCTCGCTTCCCGCGCCCTGTTCCACGACTACCTGGAGTCCAGCTTTGGCGAGATTAGGAATTACGGTGGGGACGAGAGCAACCCGCCGCTCTCCCGGGTAACTTTCCTTCGGCACACCGATGATCACAGGATTAGTTTTTCCTCGCTAAGAATTAGTCGAAACGAAAACTTGCTATTGTAGCGCGGAAGAGTGCTGCGGCGCGGTGCCAAAGGGGGAAACGATTTCATGACTTCTCCAGATATTGCACGGTGACGGTGATACGCCGATTCGAGGGGTCAAAGGGATCGTCGGGCTTACGAAGCAACTGGTCGGCATAGCCTCGCACCTGAGAAACCTGGTTCTCCCGTAAGCCATCGCTTTGCATGAGGCGCCGCGCGGCATTCGCGCGGTCGGTGGAGAGCTCCCAGTTGCTGTATTCGCTTTTTCCGGAATAGGGCTTGGAATCGGTGTGGCCTTCGATGGAGAGCTGGTTGGGCAATTTGCCCAACTGTTGGGCCAACAGAAGCAACAACTCCTTGCCGTTCTGGTTGAGGGTGGAGCTGCCGAGATTGAAAAACGTGCCACTCTCGGTTTCCAGCAGCTCGATGCGCAGCCCGTCGGAAGTGACGGTCATTTCGATCTGCTTTTTGAGTTGATCGAAGTTGCTCATTTGACGGATGCGTTGTTCCAGTTGTTCCTTGAGCTTCGGCATGTCGTCCCTGGTGAGCGCGACGCTTTCGCCCGAACCGCGCTTATCAGTGCCAACATTCTTGGAGGTACCAGACGGATCCCTGAAGTAGCCGCCGACTGCTTCCTGAATTTTCTTACTGCTGTTGACTAGCCAGAGGACGATGAACAGGGCCATCATGGCGGTGACGAAGTCGGCGTAGGCCACTTTCCAGGCGCCGCCATGGTGGCCGCCGTGTCCAGCCTTCTTCTTGATGATGATAAAAGGGCGATCGGCGGCCATATTCTAGGCTCCTGCGCTGGCCGCGGCCGAGGGGGTGGGGGCGGCTTCAGTGGGCGCAGCGTCGGAGCTACGGCCTCGACAGACGGCTTCGACCTCCTGGAAAGACGGGCGAACGTGCCCCGGGATGGCGCGCCGGGCGAACTCGACGGCCAGGATCGGCGCCGTGCCTTTCAGGAACGAAATCATGACGACTCGCAGCACATGCAGATAGGCGCGCTCGTCCTCGACCGCTTTCGCCATATTGGAGGAGATCGGCCCGACAAAGCCGTAACACAGAAGCACGCCCAGGAATGTGCCTACCAAAGCGGCGGCAACTTTCTGTCCGATCTCTTCCGGCGGACCACCGAGCGCTTGCATGGTGATCACGACCCCGAGCACCGCAGCCACAATGCCCAGGCCAGGAAGCGAATCGGCCATGGTGGTCAACGATGAAGTTGGCTGGGTGGCGCAGAGGTGATGCACTTCGAGATCAAGATCCAAAAGCTGGTCGAGTTCGAAGGCTTCCACTCCGCTGATGGCCATGCGCATGCTGTCACAAAAATAGTCGCGGATGTGGTGGGCGTTGAGGAACTCCGGGTACTTGGAAAAGATGGCGCTTTTGTCCGGTTGCTCGACATCGTTTTCCAACGCCATCAATCCGTCGCGGCGGGCCTTGTTCAGCAAGTCGTAGGTCATTTTCAGGGTGTCGAGATAACGCTGCTTGCTGAATTTTGAGCTGCCGAATACGCCTCCCACTCCGGCCACGATTGCCTTAAGGATGTGGAGGGGGTTAGCGATGAGAACCGTGCCGCTTGCCGCCCCTCCGATGATGAGCAGTTCGGCGGGTTGGAGCAGGACTCGGACGTGACCATGTTCCATGAGGTAGCCGCCCAGCACCGCGCCAAACACAACCAGAATTCCGATGATGGCGAACATGGCAGCTCAGCTCCCCGGCCCTGAGGCACTGGCAACCGCAGCGGCGGCGGTCGCGGGCTTTTCCCGACACTGGGCACGTTGAACAAGCGAATCGACGCTGTCCCCCAACTCGACCGAGGTATATCCGATGGAAATTGGCAGTGAAAGCACCTCACCCCACCAGTGGATTTCGGCCGATGCCATGATCCTGCGGGTACGCTCATATACGCTCTGAACCCCCGCGGCGCCGCAGTTGGCCAGAATCACCAGAAATTCATCTTCGCCCCAGCGGCCGACCAGATCACCAGGGCGAAAGCTGTTGCTCAGAGACTGGGCGACGACCAGCAAAATCGCGTCACTGGCTTCGTGTCCATAAGCGGCCCGAAAGTGATCCAATCCGTCGGGCTTGACGCGGAGAATGCCAAAAGCCACGTGATAGTCGGCAAAGAGCGCGAGACTTCCGCGCAAGTGAAACAAGGTGAAACTATGATTAGCTACGCCTGTCACTGCGTCGCGGGTCGCAAGCGGAGGCAAGGTGCGACGGACGTGTTCCGTTTCTGATTTGGAAGTCTGCGAGTCGAAGCTGGCAGCGACGGCCACAATTGACCCGTGTTCGTTGCGCAGGGGATCGAAGTGCACCAACACGGGGACGGTGTATCCACGCTTGTGCCGCAAACACATTCTGACCAGGATTGGCTTACCTTCATGCACGATTCGGGCCAGGGGACAGGTTGGAGACGGCTCAGCACGGCCTTTATCGTCGCGTTGGCACGCCATAATGTCGTGGTAATGATGCCCGATTACTTCGAGCTGCATGTAACCGGCAGCGTGGGCTGCTCCCTGGTTCCAGAAAATGATTTTGCCCCCACGATCAAGGAGGCAAACCCCTGTCTGCAAGCCGTCCAGAACCGCGCGGAAGATCTCCGAATTCTGCAGCTCGGGCATCATGGGCGTGAGACTTCATAGGTCTCATCGGCAATCAGAAAAGTGACTTCAGCACTGTTGAAATGCTGTAGGCTCGCGAGGTTTGGCGCCGGCGGGGATCATCTAAAGGAGTTGCGGAAATTGCCGAAGAATAGTGTGAAGCGTCTGTGCTCGGGAGCAGGCCTCGTCATGAATAGCTATACGCGACAGAAGCCCGCCTTTCATCCTTTCATGGGTTCATGGCACGTTAGTGGGGTATTCTTGGCACGGACGAGCTATTTTCAAATTGCGGGGAAACCCATAATTTCTTATTGAGCAGTTCTGGGGGAGGGCTGCCCGGGCGTCCAGTGACTCGAATGAGTCCGGACGCCTGTTTAATTTTCTCGTCAAATGAATGTAGTCAGCGCTCAGCGCTGATACCTGCCGAAAACCTCAGTTTGTGCGTTGATGTGGCCCTGCATTGCCTGCTCGACATCCTGTTTACTCGCTCCGGGCTTTAAATCGAGCTTCCTATCGAGAGCATAGAGTTTGAAAAAATAGCGATGTGGCTTGCCGGCAGGCGGGCATGGTCCACCATAGCCAATTCTGCGGAAATCGTTACGGCCTTGATGAGCGGCGTTTGGCAGATCGCCGGTTTTAGGCACATTCTCAGATAACGAGGTACTTTCTGCAGGCAGGTCAAAGAGGACCCAATGGGTCCAAGTTCCGGCGGGCGCATCGGGATCGTCGGCGATCAGAGCAAAGCTTTTGGTGCCTGCGGGTGCTGAGGTCCAATGGAGTTCGGGAGAAACATCCGCGCCATCGCACGTGAACTTCTTCGGGATTGGCGCACCGTTATGAAAGCTGGGGCTAGAGATCGTGAACACGGGGATTCCTCCTTTCTCATTTGTGCCCGCACGAGCAGTTTCAATGCGGGCCATGTTTGTCAGGAGAACGCAAAACGTAAAGCCGATTACAAGCAGAGCAAGCGAGCGCGAGGAGTGTTTAAGCTTCATACGGGTTAGAAAGTGACTGTCCGGCTAAGGCTAGTAGGTTGAAATGGTGAAATTCACGGTAATGCGAGCTTCAGTTTCAACTGGCTGGCCTTGCTGATAATAGGGTTTAAAATGCCACTGTTTGACGGCTTCCTGGGCGGCGCTTGCCAGAATGGCGGGTCCGCTGACCACATGCAGTTCCTCGATATCGCCGGCCCTATCAATTAGCGCTTGCAATACCACCGCGCCCTGGACCCTCATCTGCTTTGCCAGCATTGGATAGCCAGGCTTCACCGAGCGCGAGACTCGTTCAGCGGTTGCCGGCGGAAGTGTAACCCGCGCCGAAGGGTCGGACGCGGGAAGAGTTTCGCCCTGATCCACCGGAGCCGGGGATGGCTGACTATTATTCGCCGCCGCAGGCGCAGGGGGCGCGGCCAGACCTGCAAAGGGGCTGGGACCCATATCCACGTTCACCGAATTATTTTTTGGGGACAGAGCACGATGTGAGTTACCGGCGACCACTTCGACTTCCAAAGGTGGCAGCACGGTGCGATTAGTTGCGGTGATAACGGGCCCGGCGGGGGGCTGGGGCTGCGTCACTTGAGACGTGGAATCCGGCTCCGTCCTTTTGCTGCTTAGTTTCCTGGATTTAGCCGCGATGGCTGATTGGGCAGGCTGATTGGAGATTGCCGCCGATTGCGAAGCCGGAGGCGCAGAAGTACTGGCCTCCTCCGTGGGTGATTCCGGCCTGGGCGTGGACGAGAACCAAAATTGCCGGTCCTTGATAAGAACAACAACCAGAGCCAGCAGGAGAAGGAACAAGGCGACCAACATGCGCCGCCGTTGTTTATCCTCGAAGCCGGCAGCCGCAGCAGCGGCACTGGGCTGAAGGTTACTTCCCTTGATCTGCATATCCGTCGCAACCCGGGAGCCTGTCGAGGGCACCCGGCTTGTGGCCCTAGTATGCCTCGAAAAAAGGGTGTGCGCCAGTATTTGTGGAGGCAATCATTCTTGTGAGGCACATCACAAGCGGGTGTGGCACGAGTCACAGCCAAAGGGTTTTGTTCGAGCGGACACTAATCTCGTGACGCAGGTCACATAGGTTCGGCCCATAGGGGCACGGTCTATCGGGACAAAAACCAGCGTCGCAGGGGGTGGGTATGCTCTCACCATACGGATTGGACATCATCGAAAGTTGCCTGACTTGCAAGACCCGGAGCGAGCGCCTTTTCTGCGATCTCCCGGGCGCTGCGCTACAGACTTTCGAAAGCATTAAGTACGCTACCGCCTATCCCAAAGGCGCGGTGCTGTTCGTGGAAGGTCAAGCCCCGCGGGGAATTTTCGTGCTGTGCAAGGGCAGAGTCAAAATGTCGATTTGTGCGACTGACGGCAAGACGCTCATCGTGAAGATCGCCGAACCCGGGGAGGTGCTTGGCCTGAGCGCCACAGTTTCCGGAAAGCCTTATGAACTGACCGCCGAAACCGTCGATCCGTGCCAGGTGAACTTCGTAAAGCGGGACGATTTCCTGCGTTTTCTGAAAGAGCACTCGGATGCCTGTTTTAAGGTGGCCGAGCAACTCAGTGAAAAGTACAACACCGCGTGCCACGAGGTCCGTTCGCTCGGTCTATCGCATTCGGCGGGCGAAAAACTGGCAAGGCTGTTGCTGGAGTGGAGTTCCAAAAACGGAGAAGCCGCGAAGCAAGAGCCACGATTGAAGCTGGCGCTGACCCACGAGGAGATTGCGCAGATGATCGGTACCTCGCGCGAAACGGTGACCCGGCTTTTTGCGGACCTGAAAAAACGGCAGATTATCCAGACCAAAGGTTCGACCCTGGTGATCCGGAACAAATCAGCCTTAAAGCTGATTGCGGCCAACAATTAAGCGTTCGCCGGTCACAGCGTCACGGTGTCCGGTGACTGCAATCACTGTTTTCCCGCGCTTAATGAATTATTCAGGAAAACATGGAAAGTGCAGCGCAAAGAAGCCCAGCCGCGGTGGAGACTCCAGTACGGCTTTTTTGCGACCTGCCCAGCGAGACGTCGCGGGACTTTGATGCCCTGAAATCGACAACTTCGCGCCCGCGGGGTACGATGCTGTTTCGGGAAGGACAACCGGCGCGGGGCATCTATGTCTTGTGTGATGGGCGGGCCAAGCTTTCGGTCTGTTCGGAATCAGGGAAACGAATGACCTTTCGAATCGCGGGGCCCGGGGAAATCCTGGGACTGAGTGCTGCCCTCGCGGGCACTCCTCATGAAGTCACTGCGGAGTTGCTGGACAATGCTCAAGTGGCTGCGGTCAGGCGCAGGGACCTGTTGCGCTTTCTACACGAGCACCGCGAGGCATGCCTGCAGGTGGTAAACCTGCTCAGCCAGGATTTGCATGTAGCTTACGACCGTGTGCGCTCTCTCGGATTAGGCCGAAGCCGCCGGTCACGGGCCCCGCGCATTCAGTAGGTCCTTCAGATCTGCTTTCCCTCACGACTCGTCCACTCTGTGACAGCCTAGTTTCTATCTCAGCACAACCTGATCTTCCCAGACTTCCCTCCAGGCCCGCCGAGAGGAGGGTGACTTTAGTTACTTTCCTACGTTACTCGTCGGAAACTAAGCTTTATCCGTGGGGTTAATGAAGACGGGGATGGCACTCCAGCAAAGTTATCGATGCCGCACCATGCTTTTGGTGGCATGGCTGCTGACGGGCTGCTCGCTCTTGGCCAGAGCCGATGCAGCTCTGCTGCTGGAAGAGCCCTACGGCCATTTTGGCGCGTTTACAGCCACAGGCCATGCGGCCGTGTATTTGACCAGAGTCTGCGCTGATTCTCCCACTGTCTTGCGGCGATGCGAGGAGGGAGAAGCCGGGGTTGTAATCGGCCGTTACAACAAGATTGCCGGGCGCGATTGGCTGGCAATTCCGCTGATTCCTTATCTCTATGCCGTCGAAGAGGCGGATGAGATTCCACTTTTTGCCAACCCCAAGATAGTTGCGTTTCTTCGCAACCAATACCGAAAAAACAATCTGGAAGCGGTGGCGCCGGACGATCCCACTAGAGAGGTGCCTGACGGGAACTGGACGCAACTGGTTGGCGCAGCCTATGACCGGACCATTTATGGTTTCGAGATTGAAACCACTCCGGAGCAGGATGACAACTTCATTCGCGAGTACAATTCACGCAGTAATCAATCTCACTTTAACTTGTTGGCGCACAACTGCGCGGATTTTGCCGCCGGCGTGATGAATTTCTATTACCCGCACACTCTGCATCGTAATCTCATTGCGGACATCGGCATAACCACGCCGAAACAGATTTCCAAGCTGCTGGTGAAGTTCGCGGCGCACCATCCCGACCTGCAATTCTCCAGCTTCGAAGTTCCCCAGGTGCCAGGCACGATGCCACGCAGCACACCGGTGCACGGTGTAGTCGAATCGGTGCTTAAAGCAAAGAAGTACCTTTTACCCGTGGCAGTGTTGCATCCCATTGTTACAGGCTGTCTGGCTGCCGCCTATGTTGGCGATGGCCGATTCGATCCAAAGCGGCATGCCATGATCCTGGAATCGGGGCGTGACTTGGAGCCGCCGCTGCCCACTATGGCCCGTCGTGATTACCTGAACGAGTTGAAAAGTTTGCCGGCAAGAGATGCCAAGAAGTGGGTTGTGCTGCAAGCCGCAGCCGATCCAGAATTCGACCCCGATGGAAGACCGGTGTTGCAAATGCGCGTCGGCGACAATTTTGTCGCGCTCGGCATTTCACGGGACAACATCTTGAACACTTCGCCCGCTCTTGCCCGGGAACTTCTGACCGCCCGGCTGCAGATGGAATTGCGCCGCCGCGGGGATGCCCGAGTCTCGGAAGTTGACGTGGTGAGCGACTGGAAGCTGCTTCATCAGCTCATGCCCAGCGACAAAGCTTTGAACTAATCAGATTGGCGCCTCGGGCCGTCAAAGCCTGGAGAAATAGTGGGATTTAGCCAGCCTCGCGCAGCAAGTATCGCCCTCAATTGGCCTTTCCGTGGGGTTGCCAGCCTGGTAGGGCGTACGTATCATGGGAGCCATGGCTGCGACCAACACGACCCCAAAATTAGCGCTGCGCCAGAAGGCGCAGCTCATGTCAGCCTCGGAAATTGAACGGACGCTGGTCCGGCTCGCTCACGAAATCGTAGAGAAAAACGGTGGGGTGGAGGCGCTGGCCTTCGTTGGCATCCGCCGTCGCGGTGTTCCGCTGGCGCAGCGGCTGGGCAAGCTGGTTGAGCGCATCGAGGGCGTGCCCGCCCCGGTGGGTACCTTGGATATTAGTTTTTATCGCGATGACCTTTCCACGCTCGGCCCCAAGCCAGTCGTGCAGAAATCCGAGCTGGGATTTTCTATACAGGATAAAAACGTGGTGTTGGTGGACGACGTGTTGTTCACCGGACGCACCATACGCGCGGCTTTGGACGCATTGTTCTCCGCCGGGCGCCCTCGCCGCGTGCAGCTGTGTGTGCTGATCGACCGGGGACACCGCGAACTGCCGATCGAGGCTGCCTTCGTAGGCCGCAGTGTGCAGACCAGCATGAATGAAGTGATCGAGGTCAAGCTTACGGAAATCGATAGCACGGAGAAGGTCCTGCTGATGGAAAAGTAGTTCCTCTGCGGTGTCCGGATGGCGCACGCAAAATCCGGGCGCTTAAATCACTAGTACTGAAAACCCCTCTCTCGGTTTACAATCAGGCGCGATTCGGCCTTTCTCAAAATTGCATTCAGACCAGGGATGACGACCCAGAACCTGTCAAGCCCGCAGAATGGCAGCGCCCATGCCAGCGCGCCTGCTGTCCCAGTTCGTGTGGTCGATCTCATTCGAAAAAAACGCGATGGCCAGGAACTGTCGCGGGGTGAGATCGAAGGCTTGATTCACGGCTACACGCATGGGGAGATTCCGGATTATCAAGTAGCGGCCTGGCTCATGGCAGCAGTTTTGCGAGGTTTGACTCGCGCCGAAACTGCCGCGCTCACGGATGCGATGCTGCACTCGGGCCAAGTGCTGGACCTTTCGGAATTCTCGGTCAGGAAGGTCGACAAACATTCCACTGGCGGTGTCGGAGACAAGACCTCGCTTGTGCTGGCGCCGGTGGTCGCGGCTGGCGGCTTGCTGGTTCCGATGATCAGCGGCCGTGGTCTTGGCCATACCGGCGGGACGCTGGACAAGCTCGAATCCATTCCCGGCTTTACGGTGAATCTTCCCGTTGCCGATTTTCGGCGCGTCCTGCGTGGCTGCGGCTGCTGCATGATCGGGCAGACTGCGGAAATTGCTCCGGCCGACCGCAAGCTCTACGCCTTGCGCGATGTGACCGGAACGGTGGAAAGCCCCTACCTGATTTGCGCCTCGATCATGAGCAAGAAACTGGCAGAAGGAATTGATGCTCTGGTGCTCGATGTGAAAACCGGCTCGGGCGCGTTTATGAAAAAAAAAGAAGACGCGGCCTTTCTTGCGGGCTTGATGGTTGAAACTGGTCAACGGATGGGGAAAAAGGTGGTCGCTTTGATCACCGACATGGACCAGCCGCTGGGGATGAAGATCGGAAACTCGCTGGAAGTGGCAGAAGTACTGGAAATTCTGCAAGGCGAAGGGCCGGCCGATGTGCGCGAGTTGTGCCTCGAACTTGCCGCCTGGATGTTTCATGTCGGCGGCGCAGCGTCTTCGCTGGCCGAGGGCAGGCAAACCGCGCAGCAAATGATAGATTCGGGGCGCGGCCTGGCAAAATTTCGCGAGATGGTACAACTGCAAGGCGGCGATCTCTCTGCGGTTGATGACTCGGGACGGTTGCCGCGCGCCAAACACACTCTCGAGGTGCTGAGCCCCGAAAACGGTTATGTGGCCGCGATTGATTGCGAAGCGGTCGGCACTGCTTGCGTGATTTTAGGTGGCGGGCGCGAGAGGAAAGAGGACTCGGTCGATCCCGCGGTCGGAATCGTGCTGCACAAGAAAGTGGGTGATCCGGTCGGCGCCAAAGAGCCGCTGGCAACGATTCATTACAATTCGGAATCGCGGGCTGCACGGGCCAAACAACTCGTTCATGAGAGCTATCACATCTCGGGTGCACCACCCGCCGAAGCCAGAGCGCTGGTGCTTCGGGGAGTAATCACTGGTTCGGGAGGCCACTGATGGGGCGTTTCACCGGCATTCTCGGAATCCTGGTCATGCTGGGTCTAGGTTTCCTGTTCTCGACGAACCGGCGCGCGATTCGCATTAAGACCGTCGCCTGGGGCCTGGGGTTGCAGTTTGCTTTCGCAGTGTTTGTTTTGAAGGTCGAGGCTGGGCGGCTGATTTTTCAGAAGGCGGGGGATGCGGTCAACCGGTTGCTCAGCTATGCGTTTGCCGGTTCGTCTTTCGTCTTCGGGGAACTCGGCGCGCGTGGCTCGCGAATGGGTTTCTATTTTGCCTTTCAAGTGTTGCCCACGGTTATTTTCATTGCTGCGTTCTTTGCGGTTCTTTATCACTACGGAATCATGCAGTTCGTAGTGCGCCAAGCAGCGCGGGTGATGACGCGCTTCATGGGCGCGAGCGGGGCGGAGTCGCTCAACGTAGCGGCGAGCATTTTCATGGGCCAAACTGAGGCGCCCTTGACCATCCGTCCTTTTTTGCCGGAGATGACCCGTTCTGAGCTCATGACTGTGATGACCAGCGGAATGGCACACGTCTCCGGTGGAATCATGGCGGCCTATATTGCGTTTGGCATTGAACCGAAGCATCTTTTGAGCGCAGTAATCATGACCGCGCCCGGAACCATTCTGATGTCGAAGATGCTGGTGCCCGAGACGGAAGAGCCAAAAACCGCCGGCCGCGTGGTTATGAGCGAAGAAGAGGTCAAAGCGGAGGAAAAAGAAAACCTGCTGGGCGCGGTTTCAAGGGGCACCACGGATGGGCTGTACCTAGCGCTGAACATTGCCGCCATGCTGATTTCCTTCCTGGCTCTTATCGCGCTCACCAACGGGATTCTGGGCGGAATTCATAACGGGCTGACCCACATCGGAATTTCCTGGTTCCCCACCAGCCTGGAAAAAATCTTCGGAACTGTTTTCGCGCCCATTGCCTGGGTGATTGGCGTTCCGTGGCGGGACTGCCCAGCGATCGGCAATCTTCTGGGGACACGCATGGCGCTGAATGAGTTAGTGGCATTTTCCTTGCTCGGACCGCAGCGAGCGGTCCTGGCACCGCGGTCGTTTACGATCGCGACTTTCGCCTTGTGCGGCTTTGCGAACCTGAGCTCGATTGGAATTCAGATCGGCGGCATCGGCGCCCTGGCGCCAAACAAGAGAGGCGAACTGGCGCGGCTCGGTTTTCGCGCCATGTTCGCAGGAACGATGGCAAATATGATTTCGGCGTCCATTGCCGGAATGCTCTTGTAGAGAGAGCCTACGGTTTATCCGGAACGGAGCCAATTATGGCATCCGCCTCAATCTCCACCAACATCTCGGGAGAGATGAGCTTGCTGACTTCCACCATGGAGGTTGCGGGACGAATTTCGCCAAAGAACTCTCCATGAGCTTTGCCGATCTTCTCCCAGTCGGCAATATTGGTGACGTACATGCGCGTACGTACTACGTCCTTGGTGCTGGCGCCTGCCTTTTTAAGAGCAGTCTCGATGTTCTTCAGAGTTTGCAGTGCCTGAGAGTATGGATCGCCGACGCCAACGATTTTGCCGTCCGGTCCAGTGGCGGTAGTGCCCGAGACGTAGACGCAGTTGCCGACTCTAACGGCGCGCGAATAACCCACAACAGGTTCCCACGGTGTACCACTCGATATGTTCTTCCGTTCCACGAACTTCCTTCCTCCGTAGCCGATATTGTAACTGGAGCTAGAAGGAGTCGTTGGTTGGCACTCAGCGGCAGAGATTGCCAACAAGACCTGTGTAAAACCTTTGTTCAAGACTTCGGGTTCTAATTAATTGGCACGAATGGGCCATCGAAACACGAAAGTCACTTGCCTTGTCTTCGGGGCTAAGGTAAGTATTCAGGCAACTGTGGTGGTGCTCGCGGTAAGAGGCGGATTTTGGAGGGATTACCCGGGATGATTCCGGAGTCACATCCTTTGCAGCGGCTTTTTGTAGAGCTGGTCAGCCGACATTATGCGGAGGAAATCGGTCTGCGTGATCCGCAAATCGTCAACTATGTTGCCCACCTCATGACCGAGTTCTGCGAATTAGATCAGCTTTTCAAAATTCGCAATGCTGCGGGCCGGACGCTCACGGATGTGGGCGAGCTACTGCTCGAATCGAATCCTGTCTATGGTCCTGCGCCGTCGTTCGATCGCGAGCGCCAGGTTCGCAAGCACATCGGCGATTACACTCTGTTCTTCACCGGGATGTTTCCGGAGAGCATCAATCATCTGCGTCTGCGTCGCAATCGTCTGGAAAACTTTGTTGACTGGATGAAAGCCGGTAAAGAGAGTTATTACATCGTTTCCAAGTTCGACTGCTTCGAATACACCAAGATTGCACCTCTGTTTGCCAGCCTTTCCAGCCACTTCGAACAGTGTGTTTACGGACTCAACCGGGTGAAGAATGAGTTGCAGGAAATGCAGCACCCGATCGTGCGCCGGGCAAATGAACTCCTGATGTAAGCGCTGTCTCGCCACGCACTGCTCGGTCTCTGCACACGTATCAGGACATTCGATAGAAACTCAGCGCAGTTTCACCCTGCACCAATTTCCGGCTACGGCGCAGAGTCGCAAAAGCTTCCGGAGGGTCAAACTTCTTGTGGTGCTCGGCGATCACGAGGCTCGCTGGTTTCAGCAGATCCGATTTCGATAGTTGGTCCAGCGCTTGCCGGTAAGCTTCCTGCAGCCGATAGGGAGGATCCAGAAAAACGAAATCAGCCTGGACGCCACTGGAGGCGAGTTCCTGCAAGGCGCGGATGGAATCGCGTTTCACAACTTTGAAATTCGCCGTGACCTCAAGCACTGCGAGATTTTTTCTGATGAGTTCTACCCCCCGCGGCGCCGACTCAACGAAATAGACCATGCCTGCTCCCCGGCTTAAAGCTTCGATACCCACTGCCCCGGTCCCGGCGAACAAATCAATCCACACTGTGCCCTCGAGGGAACGCGGATTGCCTGCGGTAAGTACATCGAACAAAGTTTCGCGGAGTTTATCTGCAGTGGGACGAAGATCGAGATCCGGCAACGATCGTAGCCTTCGGCTGCGGTATTTCCCGGCGATGACTCTCATACATCCACGCTGACGGGATCTGTTTACGAATGCAGCACGCCTGTACCTTCGATTGGCCAAGCCGCAACTGCCGAGCAGGCGCGAGCGTCTAAGACCATATAATAGGTGAGGAGGCGTGGCGACTGCGGATGAGAAATTGGTCCCTTCCTGCCGGGCGTATCTTTGGGGTGGAACTTCGAATCCATCTCACATTCTTATTTCTTCTGGTGTTTGTGTGGCTGACTGAATCGGCCCCACATGGCCGCCTGAGTGCCGGACGCGGGCTCGCCCTGGTAGGAATAATTTTCGGTTGTGTTGTATTGCATGAACTTGGCCACGCCCTGGCCGGGATCCACGCGGGAGTTCCGGCGAAAGCCATAATCTTGCTTCCAATTGGCGGCATAACTTTTCTGGACGAAAGTCAGCATCCGGTCGAACCCGGCGTACTTACCTGGAAACGCGATATCCGAATAGCGCTGGCTGGGCCGTTGGTGAACCTTGCTGCCGCCTTTGCTGCGGGCAGCATCCTGCTCGCGGTGGCTCCGGAGATTCGGCTTTGGGCGCGGCCGTGGGTGCACTCCAGCAATCTGCCCCGCAGCCTGGTCTGGGCGAACCTGTGGCTGGCGGTTCTTAATCTTCTCCCCGCGTACCCGATGGATGGCGGCCGGGTTCTGCGCGCATTATTCAGCCGCCGCATGGATGCAGTACGAGCCACGCGGCGCGCCGTGACGATCGGGCAGGCCTTCGCCACAGTTTTCATGCTGGTCGGAATGCTGTGGAACATCTGGCTGACGATGATTGGGTTCTTTCTTTTCATCGCGGCCCAACTGGAAGAACGCTCGGCGGTTTTTCAGTCGGTGCTGGAAACTGTGCGCCTGGAAGATATTATGTTGACCGACTTTGCCACGCTCTCGCCCGCCGATACCTTGGAGGACGCTTTGGAGAAGGCAGTCCATTCGCTTCAGGATGATTTTCCGGTCATTCGCGGGAGCGACATGGTGGGTGTGATTTCGAGGCAGAAGATTCTGCAAGCATTGCGGGCCGAAGGCAACGGCTATGTTCAGTCGGTGATGAACCGTATCTTCGAAGTTGCCCAGAAGAAAGAATCGCTGGCATCAGCATTTCGCAAGCTCACGGCGCGCAATTTGAGCATTATCCCAGTGGTTGAGGACCAGCACCTGGTTGGAATCGTTACGTTACAGAATCTGATGCACTCGATGGCATTACTGGCTGAGAGCCGAAAATTGCGCAAGACCGCGTTCAACTCATAGTTCCACCCCAACAAGCTCTCAGAACCGGAACAGCACGCCTACCGACGGTTCCGCAACATGGCTGGTGGCGCCGGTAAAGAAGCTCACAGAGTTTCCCGAGGTCGCGTCGATTTTGAAATCCGGTGCTTTGTACAAAAATCCTCGATACTGCAAGCGGAGTGCGAAACGGGAGAAATGAGGAAGCCGGCAATCGACTCCGAAACCATAGTCAAATGCGAGTTGGGTCTGCTTGGCGGCGTGTAAGTTGATCTCGATATTGTCGGGAATATTCCCTGGAACAATCGGCGGTAAGAACACCCATGTACTGCGAGGAGAAAAGCGCAAGACCCCGCCACCTGCCATCACAAAGGGCTCGAAGCGTCCCTTACGGAACGGGGTGAACATGTAGTTGGAACTGTACTCGGAAATGTTCGCGAGAATGTGAAAGTTGTCGATGAAACGATAAATCTGGGAATTTTTGTCTCGCCCGTAATTGAAGACGAATGAGTGCCTGGGAGTGAACCTGACGCGGATGGTCCCGAACGCACCTCCGCCCTCGGTTGCGGTCTGCACAATCCCGTTCCCGCTAGACTGTTTGGTAAACAGGCCGCCGACATTGAAGCTGAAGTCGAAGCGCTTGTCCTGAGCAGCGCCCATTGACGTTAAGCAAAAAAGCACAGCTACTGCTCCTAATTTTTTAGGCATCCAAGTCCTCTCATGGGTTTGATGCTGAGCCGCGGCTTTTCAGAAGAGCCTTACCGCTTTGGCTTTTTCCATCGCAGGGATCTCTCTGAGTTCGGCAAGGACCGACTCAGGCACAACTTCATCCACGTGAACGACCGCGATGGCTTCTCTTGGAGCCTCGGTGCTCTCGGTCCGCCGGCCAAGGGAAAAATCAGCAATATTGATCTGGTGATCCCCGAGAATTCTCCCAACCTTGCCAATCACACCAGGCACATCGCGGTTACGGAGGTAAATGAGATTGCGTTGCAGCGGCGCTTCTACTTCGATACCATCCACGTGAAGAAGGCGAGGGTCGTTCTGGTGCAAGACTGCGCCTTTGACCGTGTGCTCTTCGGCTTGGGTCTTGACGATGATGGAAAGCACGCTGCCGGCGCCGCCAGTCGAAACCTGCGGCTTATGCGACTCATAGATGCGCAAACCCCGCGAGGCGGCGATCGTGGCTGCGTTCACCAGATTAGCCTTTTCGTCTAAAACCTGGTTCAGCATGCCTTTGATGGCGGCATTACGAATCAGCTCCGTCTTCCGCTGGGCAATGTGTCCGCCGTAACGGAGCGAAATCTCTTCCAGTGTACCTTCACTGATCTGCGCCAAAAATGATCCTAATCTCTCCGCCAGCGAAATATACGGTAACAGTTCCAGGTACTCGTCATGAGAGACCGAGGGCACGTTGACAGCATTCTGAATTACACCATCTTTCAGGAATTCCTTAACCTGGAGCGCAATTTGATAGCCGACCGCTTCCTGCGCCTCCTCGGTCGAGCCACCGATATGGGGAGTCAAGATGACGTTGTCCAAGCCGGTGAGGGCGGAATTTCTCAGCGGCTCTTCGGCAAACACGTCCAGCGCCGCGGCTGCCACTTGCCCGGACTTCAAGGCATCGGCAAGAGCGGGTTCATCGATCAATTCCCCACGCGCGCAGTTAACCAATCGTACACCGCGTTTCATTTTCTTCAGAGATTCAGCATTGATCATGCCAGAGGTCTGAGCCGTTAAACCGACATGGAGGGTGAGGTAATCAGCCGACGAATACAACTCGTCCAGAGCAGTCAGGTGAATCCCCTGCTCCTTGGCGACGACAGTGGAGACATAAGGATCATGGCCGATTACCTGCATTCCGAAAGCGTGGGCACGACGCGCCACTTCCATGCCAATTTTTCCCAAGCCCACAATTCCCAGCGTCTTGCCTCGCAGCTCGGTACCCTGCAGCGATTTCTTTTCCCATTTTCCGGCATGGGTCAACTGATTGGCCCGGCACAGATGCCGCGCCATAGCTAGCATCACAGCCATGGTATGTTCGGCGACCGCGACCGCATTGGCGCCAGGAGTGTTAATGACTGCGATGCCCTGGCGGGTCGCGGGATCAATTTCGATGTTGTCAACACCAACCCCGGCGCGTCCGACCACGCGCAACTTCGGCGCTTTGGCCAGCAACTCGCCATTCACCTGGACAGCCGAGCGGACGATCAATGCGTCGGCAGTTTCCAAGTGGGCGGGGAGGTTGCTATTTATCTGGTCAGGAGTGACCACAACCCAATCTGGCTCGCGCAGCAGATCAATTGCGGATTTCGATATTTTTTCGGCTACAACAATTTTCATAAGTCAATTTCTGAAAGTCACTTCAACTAAGCAATTCGGTTGGCGGAATTATCTCGCGATCGCCACGATGTTGGCGGCATCACGAGAATTTCTGGCATACACCTCCTGGGCGGCGCGTACGGCTGCCCCAAACTCAACAGGCCGGCGGCCCACGCTGGCGATAACTTGTTCCAAAGCAGCCAGAATTCCCAGTGTATCCAGATAGTCGTAATATCCAAGGTGTGCAATGCGGAATAATTTTCCCTTCATCTCACCTTGTCCATTGGCCACCACTGCTCCGAACCTGTCACGAAATTCTTTCACAATAGCGCCGGAATCGAGGTTCTGGGGTGACTGAATTGCGGTCAGAGCTGCGGCCGGGCATGAAGGCGCAAACAAATCGAGACCCAGAGCTCGAGCGCCGGCACGAGTCATTTCGGCGGCAAGCTCAGCATTGGCGATCAGGGCGTCACGTCCGACGGGCAAATCTCCGTCCCCCATCTGGCGCACAAAATCCAAAGCCGCTGCCAAAGCGGCAAACAGAGAAGTTGCGGGAGTATAAGCTGATTCTCCCTTGGCCGCTGCCTTGCGCTCCTTGCGAAAATCGAAGTAATAGCGCGGGGACTTCGTGCTCTCCATACGCTTCCACGCTCGGTCGCTGACGGCGCAATAGGCGAGACCGGGCGGAATCATCAACGCCTTTTGTGATCCTCCAATGATAACGTCAATGCCCCAGGCGTCCACATTGAAGCGGGTAGTGCCGAGACCGGTGATGGCGTCAACCACCAGGAGAGTGTCATGCCCGGTGCGCCGCACCAACTGCGCGATGGCCTCTACATCGTGGCGCGCACCGGTGGAGCTTTCGGTGGCCTGGACGTATACCACTCGAACATCAGCCGTCAGCTTGTTCCGAATCGCATCCAAGGGAAACGTTTCCCCATAGGGTGCACTGACGGTTTCGAGAGCACAGCCGAAAGCCTTGGCCAGGTCGCGCCAGCGTTCACCGAATTTTCCGGCAGTCAACACCAGCACTTTGTCGCCGGGAGATGTCAGGTTCGAGACGGACCCTTCCATGACCCCCGTGCCGGAGGAAGCCAGCACCAACACATCGTTCCTGGTGCCGATAAATTCCTTGCAATCGGCCAGCACGCGTGAAAACAACGCACGGAAATCAGCCGTGCGGTGATGCATAGCATAGGACGCCATAGCCGTCTGGGCGGCAGGAAGCAACGGCGTTGGACCCGGCGTAAAAAGGCGGTTCTTGCGCAACATAGCAAAGTCCCTGATCAGAGTTTCCAGTTAGTTTACCCGGAAGATGTCCGGGATGCTGTGATCTGTAGTCTAAGGCAATCTAAATTTCGTTGACCTTAGTCGAACTTCGCAGTACCTTTTGCATTCTGCCGATTCCAGCGAGGTGTGCTTGCCGATTTCCGCCATCGACGCGATCAGCCCGGCGTTTCAGCATACGCGACAGCAGCTTTTTCAGCCTTTCAAAATCGGACAGTGGTTGAAGCTTGCTCTGGTGGGTCTGCTGGCCGGGGAGTTGACCACAGGAAGTTGTGGCAACTTCAATACGAACTTGCAGGCGCCGAGGCACCCTAATCATTTTCTTGCTCCCTCTCTACCCAAGATGGATCCCTTGCTTCTGGCGCTGTTGATTGCTGTCTTGCTTGTTTTGGGGTTCCTGTTCTGGATCTTTTTCCTCTATCTGAACAGTGTGATGCGCTTCATCTTATTCGATAGCGTCGTCGAAAAAGATTGCGAAATTCGTCGCGGCTGGATCCAGCGGCAGTGGCCGGGCCTGCGCTACTTCCTTTGGCAGATTCTGTTTGGGTCAGCAACGTTTGCCGGCATGACGATTGTGCTCGGAATTCCTGCCGCTTTCGCCTTGGCTGCCGGTTGGCTAACTAAACCAAAAGAACACGTTGCTCCGCTTATCCTGCTCGGTATAGTCGTGTTCCTGGTTTTGATGGCACTTGTGGTGGTTTCGGCAGTGGTGCATGTCCTCACCAAAGACTTTGTCATCCCGCAAATGGCGGTCGAGGACTTGTCCGCATTTCAAGCCTGGGGACGGCTGTTGCCCATGTTGGGCTCCGAAAAGGGGTCTTATCTTGCCTATGTGCTGATGAAGATAGTGATGGCCCTGGGCGTGGGTATTGTAGTGGGAATCATCACGACGATAGTCATTTTGGTAACCCTCATTCCGATTGGCGACCTGGGTGCGCTGTTTGTGTTTGCCGGGAAAGCCGCCGGGCTCGGCTGGAACCTTTACACCATCACGGTGGCGGTGGTTGCGGGATGTGCAGTGCTGGCGGCAATTTTTTATGTAGTTTCAGTAGTCTCGGTTCCCGCGATGGTGTTTTTCCCGGCTTACTCCATCTATTTCTTCGCTTCCCGCTATCCCGCGCTGGATGCCCTAATTCATCCAACGCCGCCGTTGCTGCAACCGATGTCTCCCGCGAGTTGAGATGTAACTGCGGTATGTGGCCAGCTAGTCGCGCGACCGGTTCTTGATCCAGATGGGCGTGCCTACAAATCCAAAAGCGCGGCGAATCTGGTTTTCCAGGAAGCGCTGATAGGAAAAATGCAATTTCACCTTGCGATCCGTGAAAAGAACGAAGGTCGGCGGGGCGACCGCAGCTTGTGTCATGTAATAAATCTTGATTCGCTGGCGCATGGGCACGGAGGCCCGCTCGAAATCAATGTGCTGCAGAAACCGGTTCATCTCGGCGGTGGGAATGCGCTTACGGCGTTCCGCGGCAACCTGCTCGAGCGTGGGGAAAATCTTTTCGGTTCCTTTTCCGGTCTGGGCGGAGATAAACAGCACGGGAGCGTAATTGAGAAACTTCAGAGCGTACCGTAGTCTTTGCTCATAAGCGGAGCGATCTGCCGGCATCTGCCGGTGCGGCGCGGAAGCTCCCGTGCGCAACTTTTTTTGGCGGGCGAGGTTTTCCGTCCCAGACCACAAATCCCATTTGTTCACGATAATGATCACTGAGCGCCCACTTTCATGAGCGTAGCCGGCGATTGCCGCATCGAGCGCGCTTACACCCTCGGTGGCATCGATGATCAGCAGAGCAATGTCGGCCGATTCCAGATGCTTGCGGGCCATGATGACCGACAGCTTTTCCGCCATGAGGCGAGTCTTGCCTTTACGGCGAATGCCAGCCGTGTCAATGAAGCGGAAGCGGCGCCCATCGCGTTCGACGATTTCATCCACGGCGTCACGGGTTGTGCCGGGCATGGGTGAGACAATGGCGCGCGAAGAGCCGGTCAGCCGATTTAATAGCGTGGATTTGCCAACATTGGGATGACCAATAATTGCCACCTTCGTCTCCGGCGTTTCTTCCTCAGTGTCGCTGACGGTGGGTTGTTCCTGTACGGGGAGAACTTCGAGCACTGCGTCGAGCAGTTCGTCGACGCCACGTCCATGCTCCGCGGAAACCGGGAACAGCCGCTGAATCCCGAGGCGATAGAATTCGTCGGCGAGGGCTTGCTGCTTATCGCTGTCAATTTTGTTGACCGCCAAGAAAAGCGGCTTGCCGGTGCGGACCAACAGCCGCGCAAGCTCAAGGTCAGGGGCGGCAATTTCACTGCGCCCGTCCACGACCATGATGATGGCAGCGGCCTCATCGAGCGCGACTTTGGCCTGACGAAAGATTTCCGATGGAATCACATCTTTTTGCTCCGGAATGATTCCACCAGTATCAACCCCTCGGAGCTGGCGTCCGCGCCATTCGGCTTCTCCGTAAAGGCGGTCGCGGGTGATTCCCGGTTCGTCACCAACGATGGCACGGCGCGAACCCACAATGCGATTGAACAGCGTAGATTTGCCGACATTGGGTCGACCGACAATGGCAAGAGTTGGCACCATGCACAGACCGTGAGGCCAGGAAATCGCCGAAAGAGTTCAATCCTCCCTGTGTGAGCAGTGGCTTATTATAGAGACTCTGTGGCCTCGACCTCCCATCCCGCCGCCACTGCAAGAACCAGCGAGGTCTCGCTTTACAATTTTTTTGCCAGCGGAGGGGTACTTTCCCGCAGCCATCCAGCTTACGAATTCCGCCGCGGGCAGTTGCAAATGGCCCAAGCAGTCGAGCAGGCGCTCGAGGAAAAAAGACATCTGATTGTGGAAGCGGGCACGGGGACGGGTAAAACCCTGGCCTACCTGCTCCCGGTGATCCGCTCGGGCAAGCGCGTCATCATCTCGACCAATACGAAGAACCTGCAGGAACAGCTCTTTTTCAAAGATATCCCGTTTCTCGAGCAAGCGCTTTTCCCCGATGGCAACCGCAAGCTGAGCGTGTGTTACATGAAAGGGCGCAGCAACTATCTTTGCCGGAAAAAACTTTATGATCTGACCGGCCAGCCCGTTCTCAGCGGGTTGGAGGAGATCGAGCATTACCGCGCGATTGCCGCCTGGGAAAAGACCTCGCAAAGCGGCGACCGCGCTGAATTGGCTGCGCTGCCGGAGACCAGCGCGCTATGGCACAAGCTGGATGCACGTTCCGATACCTGTCTGGGGCAAAAGTGCAGTTCCTGGGAAAAATGCTTCATCACAGAAATGCATCGGCGGGCGATGGAAAGCGACATCATCATCGTTAACCATCATCTTTTTTTTGCCGACCTAGCGATCAAGCAACAGGCGGAATACGCTCCCGATGCGGGAATCCTGCCCGTGGTCGGTGCGGTGATTTTCGACGAGGCTCACGAACTGGAAGACGTGGCGGGAAGCTACTTTGGGGTCTCCGTCAGCAACGCGCGACTGGAAGAGCTTTGTCGCGATGTGGAAGCCTCCCTGCAACGGAACCGGCTTTATGAAACCGGAATGTCGGGGGCGATCAAGTCGCTGCGTGAACGCTCGCAATTCTTCTTCGCGCTGCTGCCACCGGGCGAAGGCCGATTCGGATTTGAGAACCGGCGGGAGTTTTTGGAAGAAAACGGGGACGAATTTCTCGGATTGCAGCAGTCTCTTCAGCGGCTAAGCTCCGAGCTGGAGAATTTACCGTCGAAGCCCGAGGAGATTTTCACTTTCGTTCGACGCGCCGGGGAATTGCAAGTCCAGCTTGGCTTTCTGATGGAATCGGAGGACAGCAACACAGTTTTCTGGATTGAGCGGAGAGGCTCGCGTGGCGTGGGCGCTTCGACAGGGCAGACTCCCGCCCGCGAAAGGACACGAGTGTTTCTGCAGGCGACACCAATCGATGTTGCTCCTATTCTCAAAACTTACCTTTTCGACAAGCTGGAATGCGCGATACTGACCTCCGCGACGCTGGCGGTGGGTGGCGAGTTCGAATATCTCTGCCGGCGGTTAGGGCTCGAACATGCGCGCGAGCTTGTCCTGCCGTCGCATTTCGATTACGAAAATCAGGCCCTGTTCTATGTGCCCCCTGATTTACCAGACCCGCGCACGCCGCAGTTTGCTCCCAAGGCTACTGAGCGAATCCGGCGCGTGCTGGAGATCAGTCGTGGCCGAGCATTCGTGTTGTTCACCAGCTACGCACAGATGAAGGACATTTATCAGCGATTGCTGGGCGAAATCGAGTTCCCCATGCTGCTACAAGGCGATGCGCCGAAAAGCGCTCTACTCGAGGAATTCCGCTTGACGCCGAATGCTGTGCTGTTCGCGACTTCCTCGTTCTGGCAGGGCGTCGACGTTCAGGGAGAGCAACTCAGTTGCGTCATTATCGACCGTCTACCCTTTGCCGTGCCGACGGACCCGGTGGTTGCGGCACGCGTTAAATCCATTGATACGGAGGGCGGAAATGCGTTTTTGCAATACCAGGTCCCGGCGGCGGTGATCACGCTCAAACAGGGTTTCGGACGGCTCATCCGGTCACTGCACGATCGCGGCCTGCTGGTTTTGCTGGACAATCGAATCCTGAAAAAACAGTATGGACGGGTTTTTGTGGAAAGCCTGCCGAGCTATCGAAGAACGACGGACATCACAGACGTGGAGCGCTGGTTTGGAGCGGGAAAGTGACGGAACCACGAAAGGCAAGAAGCTTTAAGATCGCGAGTTGCTGCGAGATGAGCGCAATTTCTGCAGGCGCTTTCCGGCTTCATCGAGCGTGCCCGCTCGTTTGCAGAAAGCGAAGCGCACCTGGCGCGCGCCGTCGCGTGGATCATTGTAGAAACTCGATCCCGGGACAGCGGCCACGCCAATCTCCTTCACCAGATGCTTCGTGAAAGTGACGTCATCTGCAAAACCGAATGCGCTGATGTCGGTCATGATGTAGTACGCGCCGCGAGGCCGGAAGCAACGGAACCCAGCCTCCGTAAGAGCCGGCATGAGGCGATCCCGGCGGGCGCAATAGCTGGTAGCGAGGCTGTGATAATAGCTGGGTGGCAGGCTTAGCGCGGCGGCACCAGCTTCCTGTAACGGCGCGGGAGCGCCCACGGTGAGAAAGTCGTGAACCTTGCGAATAGCGTCGGTAATGTTGGGCGGCGCAACGGCCCAGCCCACCCGCCATCCGGTGACGCTGTAGGTTTTTGAAAGACCGTTGATGGTGACCGTGCGCTCAGTCATGCCCTCGAGACTGGCGATCGAGAAGTGCTTCATACCGTCGTAAATGATGTGTTCGTAGATCTCATCAGTAATGGCGAGCACGTTGAATTCGACACACAGGTCACGAATGAATTCGAGCTCCGCCCGTGTGAAGACTTTGCCCGTGGGGTTGTTGGGCGTGTTGAGAATGATTGCCTTGGTGTGATTGTGAAAAGCCGCACGGAGTTCGCGCTCGTCAAACATCCACGCACCGTCTTCAGAAACCGGCGGACGTAATTTCACAAATACCGGTTGCGCACCCGAGAGAATCGAATCCGGACCATAATTTTCGTAGAAGGGCTCGAAGACGATGACTTCATCGCCCTTATTACAGACCGCAAGCAGGGTGGAGATCATGGCTTCCGTCGAGCCGCAGCAGACGGTGATTTGTTTCTCCGGATCGACCTCGACCCCTTGCCATTCTTTCATCTGGCGAGCGATGGCATTGCGCAGGCTCTTGGCGCCCCAGGTAATTGCGTATTGATTCACATCCGCCGCAATGGCTTCCTGGGCGGCGCGCTTGATGTTGGCGGGAGCGGGAAAATCGGGGAAGCCCTGAGCGAGGTTGACCGCACCATAGAGCATTGCCTGGCGCGTCATCTCGCGAATGACAGATTCGGTGAAGCGCTCGACTTTGTCACTGAGGAAGTGCTTGGGTTGGAGGCCGATGTCCGCCATAGTCGCGCGCTACTGGGACCTGAGGGTTCCACCCAGCGCTTCGAGTGCTTTGATGATCCGCGCTGACCACTCGGCGACTTCTTCCTCGCGCAGAGTGCGGTCGTTGGATTGAAAAGTGGCGCGCAGCAGCATCGAATATCTGCCCGCCGGAACTGAACCACCGCGGAAGATCTCTACGGGTACAAAGTTTCTCAGTTCATTTACACCTACGGAATTTACCGTGTGCTGAATCTGCTCGAAGGTGACCGAATCCGCGAAAATGAAGGAAAAATCGCGCTCCACAGCCGGATATCGGGGTAACGGTTCGTAACGAAATTCGCGCAGACCGCACTTGTAGAGAACGTCGAGATACAGTTCTGCTATGAAAACGTCCTGGCGCAACTTGCGTCGCGCGGCGCTTTCGGGATGCAGCTGGCCGAATTGCGCAACCACTTTTCCGTCCATGATGGCGCGAGCCGAGCGGCCAGGAAGGTAATAGTCGGCAGTCTGCGTGTCATAGCAGAGCGCATTGTATTCAAAGGGCCGTAACAAAGTCTCTACGTCGCCCTTGAAATCGAAAAACGACAGAAGCCGAGGTGCTTGATGAACATTGGGAGGCAAGGCCTGGCCGGTGGCGCCCAGGCAAATCCGCTTCAACTCTATCGCGTGCTCGCCTTCAGCCTGAAAAACATTGGCTGCTTCGAATAAACGGACGTTCTCATTGCCCCGGTTCAGGTTGTAGGCCAGCATGTTCAACATGCCGGGCACAAGTGAAGTGCGCATCACCGAAGCTTCTTCGCTGAGAGGATTCTCCACTTCGATTACCGGCACCGACGAGAACTGCTCCGCATCGTCATGCGAAATGAATGAGAGCGAGACACCTTCGTTATATCCCAGCGCCAACAGAGAACTCCGAAGCTTCTTGTCCTTTGCGGCATCCGGCAACTCGATGACCGAACCGGAAAAAGACGGAAGCGTGTTGGGGAATTTGTCATAGCCGTGCAGGCGGGCAATTTCCTCAATCAGGTCGATTTCGCGTTCTACATCGAGGCGCCAGCTGGGAATCTGCACAGTGAATTCCTGGTCTTCGTCCCTCTCGGGTAGTAGCTCAAACCCGAGAAGTTTGAGAATGCGGACGATTTGGTTGGCGTTTAGAGTGCCGCCGAGAATTCGGCGCACTTCGGAAACGCGCAATGCCACGGGAGCTTGATCGATCCCGCGCCCGATCACGTCGATGGGATCACCGATCAACTCTCCGCCGCCGGACTGCAAAATCAACTCCGCAACGCAATTGCAGGAAAGGACAGTTGACTCGAAGTCGGCTCCACGCTCAAAACGATGGGAGGCATCGGTATGCAGCCCATGACGGCGCGCCATCTTGCGCACAGTTATTGGGTCCCACCACGCCGACTCGATCAGGATGTTACGAGTCTGCTCAGTAATCATGGTGTCGAACCCACCCATAGTGCCGGCGAGGCCGACGGGGCGTTTGGCATCTGCGACGACGAGGTCTTCAGAAGTCAGTTTGCGCTCGACACCATCGAGCGTCTTCAACTTTTCGCCATCACGGGCGCGGCGCACGATGATTTCACCGCCTTCGAGGAGATCAAGATCGAAGACATGGGTAGGCTTGCCCATTTCCCAAAGCGTGTAATTCGTGGCGTCGACAGCATTGTTGATCGGCCGCTGATCGATAAGCGCCAGCCGCTGCGCAATTTTCGCGGGAGAAGGCTTGATATCGACCTTATGCAGGATCTGCGCGGTGAAGCGCGCACAACCGTGGTCATCTGCGATCTTTATAGGAAAGTTGGCCTGCCCGGTTGGCGCCGGCAGCTTCAGCTCGAGCGGCTTCAGTCGGACATCGTAGATGGCTGAAGCTTCGCGGGCGATGCCATAGTGGTTCATGGCATCTGGACGGTTGGTTCCGATTTCCATGTCGAACACGGCATCGTCACCGGTGCCGATGATGTTTTCGACTCCCATGCCGACCGCAGTCAGATCTTCGGCAAGGCGGCGATTGTCCACCGGCACATCGACAAAATCGCGAATCCATTGGGGTGAGAATTTCATCGCTCTTGGAAGAAAGTGATCTGGTAGTCGAGAAGGTTGCCAATATTATCCTCGGGGAAGCTAACCGTTATGCTCCGGCCCGGAAAATCATGGTTCAGTTTCGTCTGCCAAATTTCTCTCATTAACCGTCCTAGGTACACGACGACCTCTCGCGTCGGGCTTTCGTGATGAGACCGGGAAAATAGATCGACGATGTGTTGATGGTTCATCACAGCCTCAACGGCTTTTTTGTCCCCTTTGCTCTGCGCTAAAAATGCGTCGTAGTTTTCTGCATCGATCCTGCTTCCCAGGAAGATGCACCCATCGTGTTCAACGAAGTCTGGCCACAGAATACGTGCGTAACCGACAAGGTGCTTATGATCGCCTTCGCAGGCAATCCAGTCCTCGACGTCAATGCCCTTGCCGTTATTCCAAGCTTCGAGTTCTGGAATAAGTTTCTTGAAGTCAAGGTTCTTATTGAGGGCGACCATCATCGAAACTGCTCCAAGAACCTCAAATCATTCTGAAAAAACAACTGCAGATCGTCCACGCCGTACTTGAGCAGCGCAATCCGATCCGCGCCCATGCCAAAGGCAAATCCGGAAACCTTGGCCGGATCATAGCCGTTGTCTCTCACGAATTCGAAAACGTTGGGATCGACCATGCCGCAACCGAGAATTTCGATCCATCCCGTCTGCTTACACGGACGGCACGGTTCGCTGCCGCGCTTTCCGCTGCCGCCACAGACGAAACAACTCACCAGCACTTCGGCGCTGGGTTCGGTGAACGGAAAAAATGACGGACGGAAACTGGTTTTCACGTTTGATCCGAAGAATGCTTTCATGGCGTGATCGAGCGTGCCTTTCAGGTCGCCGAATGTGATGTCCGTATCTACGGCCAGTCCCTCGATCTGATGGAACATGGGCGAATGGCTGACATCGGGCGGATCATTGCGATACACCGTACCCGGAATCACGATGCGGATCGGCGGTTTCATCTTCTCCATAGTGCGAATCTGGACGGGGGAAGTGTGGGTGCGCAGCAATAGTTGTTCGCGGAGCGGCTTGCTTCGCTGGTTGGCAATGAACAATGTGTCTTGGGTGTCGCGCGCGGGATGATTGGGAGGAAAATTCAGCGACTCGAAATTGTAGTAGTCGGTCTCGATCTCCGGTCCCTCCTGAACCGAGTAGCCCAGATTGCGGAAGACGGCGACCATTTCGTTGCTGGTTTTGATGACGGGATGCTCGGCGCCGATAGGACGCTCGATGCCGGGAAGGGTGATGTCCAAAGGCTGCACCCCTGAAGCTAACTTGTCGGCAGCCGTGACCCAATCGCGATCTTTCGCTAGCTCGCCTTCAATGAACTGTTTGAGTTCGTTGACTCGTTGCCCCACCTCGCGTTTGGCTTCTTTCGACGCCGCTTTAAGCCAGAGATCGTTGATTTGAGTTAGCAAACCGTTCTTGCGCGCCATCCACCGATCGCGGAGCGCCTTCCACTCCATTTCCGAGGCTGGCTGGATTTGTTCTTCCTGGAAGGCGGACTTAGCGGCTATGAACGCCTTAGTTACCTCGTTCGCCGAGTAATCCTTCAGTTTGGAAACGGTGTAGGACATCTCTTCCTAAACTTTTATCCCCTCATTCTTGCGTTACTGGACGCTAAAAGCAGGTTCCTCGATTTCGAGTGATCTTGCGCAGGCGTAAGATCACTCTCCGCTCGGAATGACAATTGATGAAATTTTGCCATATCGAGCGAGTCCACCGGCCCATGACGCGCAGTGAGGGATCTGCATTTTTCCAGCCCACGCTTCGAAAACGGCGAAGAATTGGGCAACCAATAACTGCAGATTCCTCGCAGGCTCTCACCGTGCAAGCACGGCTGCGAGCGGCTCGGAATGACAAACATGACAAACAAGACTAAATTGTGCCCTCCCCAGAATCGGGAACGGCCAAATACTAAGCGCTAGTTGCTAAAAGGCTGGTCTACGCTGCCCCGCCGAGGGCGCCTCTGGCCTGCTCGGCGAGGCTTTTAAAGGCTGCTGCGTCATTCACGGCCAGATCTGCCAGGATCTTGCGGTCCAGCTCCACTCCACTCTTTTTCAGTCCGTAGATGAACTGATTGTAGCTGAGGCCATTGAGCCGGGCGGCGGCGCCGATGCGCACGATCCATAATGAACGGAATTGACGCTTGCGCTGCTTGCGTCCGGAGTAGGCGAATTTCAGCCCACGCTCTACCGCTTCCTTGGCGGAACGATACAACTTGGATTTGGTCAGGAAGTAGCCGCTGGCACGATCGAGGATTTTCTTTCGCTTGGCGTGGCGCTTGGTTCCACGTTTTACACGAGGCATTTGACTAGCTCCTTTTTGAATTTCAACTTCAATGTACGGTGGCTGGAGGTAGGAGACTTCGCAGTCTTTATGACCTCTTCACACACCGAGCCGCATCAGCGGCAGGCGGACACGAGTGTCCGCCTCACACAGTCTAATACGGAATCATTCGCTTCACTTTGGGCGTATCGGCATCGCTCACCAGAACTGCCTCGCTCAGTTTCTTCTTGCGCTTGTGGGATTTCGACGTGAGCATGTGGCGCAAAAATGAGTGCCGGCGTTTCACTTTTCCAGTCGCCGTTTTCTTGAAGCGCTTGGCTGCGCCTTTGTGAGTTTTAAGTTTAGGCATAAGACCTCAGTAGTTAGTAGTTAGCACTTAGCATCTAGCATGTGGTCGGAAAGATTAGGTTATGACGCCGGCAAGCACTCCGCAAGGCTAAGTGCTAATTGCCAGGTGCTGCGATACCTATGCTTGCTTAAGGCGATCCTGAGCTGGTTGGGCAGGCTGTGCTTTGTGGCTGCCTTCTTTCTTGGGAGCCAGAATCGCGTGCAGCGTGTTTCCTTCCTGACGCGGGCGAAACTCTACCATTCCTTTTTGTTCAACATCCTTGATCAGCCGCTCAAGGATTTCTCGTCCCAAGCCGGTGCGCGTCATCTCCCGCCCGCGAAAGAAAATGGTGGCCTTGACTTTGTCTCCGTCCTCCAAAAAACGAATCACGTGATTCTTTTTGGTCTCATAATCGTGGTCGTCCACGTTGATGCGGAACTTTACTTCTTTGACCGTGATCGTCTTCTGGTGCTTCTTGGCCTCCCGCTCCTTTTTCTCCTGCTGGTAAAGATACTTCCCGTAGTCCAATGCGGCAAACGGGCGGCTGGGCGGTCGGCGAAACCTCCACCAGGTCAAGGTTTTTTTCACGGGCCAATTTAAGAGCTTCGTAAGGAGGCAGGATGCCGATCTGCTGGCCTTCATCTCCGATCACGCGGACTTCGCGGGCACGAATACGTTCGTTAATGCGGACAAAACGCTTGTCGATACAATCCTCCTGCCACTTCACAGGGCGAGTGGGATGCGAAATTATAGCATGGAGAGCGGCTGCTGACCTGCGCTCAGCCTGGCAGCCGAGAGTTGTCTCTACGCAATTCCTGAACTTCGACGCCTTTCGCCAGCAGAACTATATCTGCCATGCGAACGAATAACCCATGCTCTACGATTCCAGGCATAGCGTCGAGTTCCCGCGCCAGGGCAGCCGGATCAGACATTTGGCCGAATTGGCAATCGAGGATGTGGTTGTGTTCATCAGTGACATACGGGCTGCCATCGGGTCGTTGGCGCAACTGTACCCTGGCACCCAGGCTCGTGATCCTTCTTATCAGAAGCGGATCGGCGAATGGGATCACTTCCACTGGCAAGGGAAACTTTCCCAACACCGGGACTTGCTTGCTGGAATCGGCGACGATGACGAACAATCGGGAAGCAGAGGCGACAATTTTTTCATGCAAGAGCGCGCCGCCGCCGCCCTTGATCAGATTAAGTTGCGGGTCGAATTCATCGGCGCCGTCGATGGTGACGTCGATCTGCGGCACTTCGTTGAAGGTGGTAAGGGGGACGTGGCTTGCTTTGGCAAGTTCCTGAGTTTGGGCCGAAGTCGGAATGCCGCGAATTTTCAGGCCTGCGCGGACACGCTCAGCCAAAAAGGGGATGAGGCAAGCGGCAGTTGAACCGCTGCCGAGTCCCACAACATTACCGTCGTGCACAAAGCGCAAGCTTGCCCGCGCAGCAGCTTCTTTTTCCTGTTGATGGGCCATGAAGAGCAAATCGCGATGCACGCGACCGCCTACTGTACCGCTTTTCTGCCCAGAGTCCAACACTGACGAGATTCGGCGGCCACTTTTCTTACGAATAAGACTCACAGAGAAAAAGGAATTCCACTACTATCGGCTGCGAAACAAGGTGTTGGGGAGGCGCTTACTGTGCTTGCGCCGGGCAACAAAAAGGACTAATGTGGGCTGCACCAGCGAAATGTATGGCTGTGAGGACAACTACTCACAGCAGGTGGTGTTTGTGAGTGAGGCGGAGTTTGTCTTGCAAAGTACAATCCTGCTTTTCCGAGGAGAACGACAATGAAGCATACGTTGAAAGCAATTATTGTGGTTTTCTGCTTTGCAATTGTGTTCACGACCTGGTCATTAGCGGATAACGGGGCCGATCTCTTCAAGGCAAAGTGCGCGATGTGCCATGGGCCGGACGGGAAGGGACAGACCGCGATGGGCAAGACGCTGAATCTTCGCGATCTCGGCTCGGCCGAAGTGCAGGGTCAATCCGATGCTGATCTGACCGGAATTATCACCAACGGAAAAGGCAAGATGCCAAAATACGATGGCAAACTGACCAAAGAGCAGATCGGCGACGTGCTGAAATATGTTCGCACGCTAAAACACTAAATCAACCGCGGGGAAGGCCGAAGGTAACTTTGGCCTTCCCGTTTCCCTTGCATTTGTCATGCTGCTCGGGTTGCGGTTCGTTGTGCCTGACGATTTCCGCAATCCATGGTTGAGCACTCCGCGTTCCCTTCATTAGTCTCGCCGACACCATTAAGCAAATCTGCATGCACCGCCCAGAGCACTTTGTGGACGCGGCTTCCGTAGTAAGCTAACTGAGATGCCTGAGTACAAAATTCTGGTGGTGGATGACGAGCGGTTGGTGCGCTGGTCGCTGCGCCAGAAGTGTGAGGAATGGTGCTACAGCGTGGTGGAGGCCGAGGCGGGGGAGCCGGCGCTGAAGATGGCGCAACACGATTCACCCGACCTGGTGCTGCTCGACGTGCGGCTGCCGGACATGAGCGGGCTGGAGGTGCTGGGGCAACTGAAGAAAAATGGCGATGCGCGGGCGGTGATCATGATCACCGCCGACCCGCAACTGGATGATGTGAAAACGGCATTGAAGCTGGGGGCCTACGATTTTGTGGGCAAGCCGATTGACTTTGAGGAGCTGAGTGTCGCCATCAAGAACGCGCTGGAGACGACGCGTTTGCGCAGTGAGGTGCAGTCGCTGCGTGGGGAGATGCGGCGGCGGGCGGGGTATCACGAGGTCATTGGGAGCTCGGCCAAGATGCTGGAACTGATGGCATTTGTGCGCAAGGTGGCGGCCAGCGAGGCCACGACCATTCTGATTCAGGGGGAGAGCGGCACGGGCAAAGACCTGGTTGCCAAGGCGATTCATTATGACAGCTCGCGGCAGGAAAAACCGTTTGTGGCGATCAACTGCTCGGCGATACCGGAAACCCTGATGGAGGCCGAACTGTTCGGGCACGAAAAGGGCGCCTTCACCGATGCCAAGCAGATGAAGAAGGGATTGTTCGAGACGGCCGACGGGGGCACGCTGTTTCTGGACGAAATCGGGGAACTCTCGCCGCTACTGCAGGCCAAGCTGCTGCGGGTGCTGGAGGACCAGGTGATTCGCCGGGTGGGCGGGGTGCGCGATCAGCAGGTGGATGTGCGGGTGATTGCGGCCTCCAATCGCGATCTGGAGAAAGCGGTGCGGGAGGGGCAGTTCCGTCAGGATTTGTATTACCGTCTGGCGATCATTGCGATTTTCATTCCCCCGCTGCGGGACCGCAAGGAAGACATATTGCCGCTCGTGGAGTTTTTCATCGGACGCTACAACCGGAAATTCAAGAAATCGGTGCAGGGGATAACGGCAGAGACGCGGCGCATTCTGCTGGCGCACAACTGGCCGGGCAATGTGCGGGAATTGAAGAATTCGATCGAGCGGGCCATGATTCTGGAAGAAGAGCCGCAGCTGCGTTCGGTGTACCTGCCGTTTTCGGTGGTGGAGGCGGGCGGGCAAACCGCCTTCGAGCGCACCTCGCCGGTGGAGGGAGGGCAGCCGCTGGCCGAGGGCCGCGCCTTGCCGCGGCTGTACATTCCTGACGGCGGCACCTCGCTTGAGAAGATGGAATACGCGATGGTGGAACTGGCCATGAAGCAGGCCAACAATAATCAGACCCACGCCGCCCGCCTGCTCGACATCTCGCGGGACGCCTTGCGCTACAAGCTGAAGAAGTTCGGCCTGGTCCATGGCGACGACGAAAGCGCCGAGAGCTCAGGAAACGGTGCAAGCTGAAGCCGCACACTACGGCGCGACATCCCGGATATGCGTAGCCAGATACCAGGTGTTCCCGAACGGATCCTTGAGGCCGGCATTGCGATCGCCGTAGGGTTGGTCGGCCGGTTCGGAAATTGAGCTGGCTCCCGCCTGCAGCGCGCGCTGATAGGTGGCGTCCACATCCGGCACGTATACATACAAGACACTCGACATTGGCTGATAGGGTCCGTGCGCCTCACCCATCTCCAGCCCCGAGGTGCCCACACGAATCTCAGCGTGATGAACCACGCCGTCGGGCGAAGCATACCTTGCCAGTTCTTGCGCACCAAAGGCACGCTTCAGAAAATTAATAACCGGTTCGGCGCGCAATGGATGCATGTAGACGTTGACGTCATTGAGGCCTTCGGGAACGTAGCTCGGGCCTTTATGCGTGGCAATGTACCAATAATTTCCTGCAGGATCTTTTACAGCAGCAGAGCGCTCACCGTACTCCTGGTCCTTGGGTTCCCCAGCCGAAGTTGCTCCAGCAGCGAGAGCCTGCTTGTAAACGGCATCGGCGTCTTTGACGTATACATGCAGGGCAATCGTGCTCGGAGTTGCATGAAACTCCTTGCCTGGAATGCCACCGCCCACCATCAGCATCGAGTCGCCGAGCTGAACTTCACCGTGCACGCCTCCCGCACCCCCGGTGCCGCGAAATAACTCTTTAGCTCCGAAGGCCTGTTTGACAAAGTCCAAGAGTGCCGGGCCGTCCCGCGCAATCAGGTAAGGGGTGATGGTGCGGAAACCCTTACGAATCGGGTCGGCTGCCGATCTCTTTGGGTGTTCCTTGTCCAAAATGGCGTCCAAACGCCGGTGCATCTCGTCAGAACTCACGACTTCTTTGTGAGCGGCGATGATCCAGACGTACCCGAACGGGTCTGCCAATTGGCCTGCACGATCGCCGTAGAATTGATCGTCGACCGGGCGGACGATACTCGCGCCTGCGTGAACAGCCCGCTCGGCAAAGGCGTCCGCGTCATCGACGTAAAGATGCAATCTGACCGGAGATCCGCCATATGCCTTCGGACCTATCGAACCGTAGTCGGGATGTTCGTCAGCCAGCCTGATCCTCGAATTTCCGATCACGATTTCTGCGCAGCCAATCTTGCCCCGGTGTTCGAAGCGCCAGGCCTCAGTGGCGGCAAACGCCCGCGTGTAGAACTCAATTGCTTTGGCCGCATTGTCGACTATCAAGAACGGCGTAGCCGTTTGATCGACGGCAGGCAGCGTTTCCGCTACGGTTGCCATGGCTGCTCTCCTTTGCAAATCGGATTTCAAACGTGCTTTGAACTGCGGTCGAGGCAGATTGCGCAATTCGGCCGCGACTCGTACCAGCGACTCTACGTGGGCATCGCTCAGCGGGGGCAGGGCTGCGGGACTTGCCAGGAGACCTTGCACCATCTCATCGAGTTGTTCAGCCAAACTGCGTTTAGCCATTCTGGCCACCGGTCTTCTTCGCTGGCTTTGTGTTCCTTCGTATGCGCGGTCTTTTCGATTGCTGCAAGCCGAATCCTGCTCTCAGATTCTGGATACCTCTAAGTTGAAGCTGCTTTACCGCACCCTCGCTGCGCCCCAGCTCTCTCGCGATCTCGCCTATACTCCTCTGCTCGGCGAAGCGCATCCTGATCACCTGCCGCTGATCTTTCGGCAGCTGATCGACTAGCCGGAACAGCCGCACGCCATCTTCAATTTGTCTCATCTCCGATTGCGTCTCTGGCAGGTCAGCGAAGCTTAATTCCCGGCCACTTCGTTTCCCGCGATCGGTGACCACGTTGGCCGCAATGCGCAGGAGCCACGCAGCGAAGGGCACGCCTCGCCATTCGAACTGCTTAAGGTTCGCCAGAGCTTTTTGAAATACATCGGCGGTCAAATCCTGAGCCGTATCGCGATCGGCCACGCGGCGGGCGATGAACAGGTACACGCGCTCGAAATGCATTTCATAAAGCTCGGCAAAGCGGGCCGGATCCTTCTGCGCAGCCTCGACCAGCAGACGTTCCTCCGCCTGCGCCGGGGACTGCGTCGATGCCGGTGCTCTGCCGACCATTGCTGCTTAACCTTATAACTGTTTCCGAAGGGAAAGGTTACGCTCGCTGTCAATTTGTCTAACCGATCGCTTTCACCGCTCTGCCTGAAACCGGTATTGTCCGTCGCGTTCGCGGGCGAAGGTCTCGGCCACGGCCAGGAATGCGCGGGCGGCGTGGGAAAGGCTGGCTTCTTTTCGGTGGATCAACCTGAGCTTGCGCTGCAGGCGCAACTCGCGAACCGGGATGCGCACCAATTCGCCACGCTTGAGTTCCTGTTCAACACTCATCTCAGGCACAAGCGCCACACCGTTGCCCATGGCCACAAACAGCTTGATGGCTTGCAGGGTGGGCAATTCCACTCCCATGTGCAGCGGTGTCTTGTGACGCTTGAACGCCTGCAACACTTTTTCCCGGTAAGGCGAAGGCACATTATGGGCCACAAAAGATTCGGCACCGAGTTGTCGAATGCTGACCTGCGGCTGTTTGGCCAGGGGATGGCTCGGCGGGACAACGAAAATCAATTCGTCTAAATACACCACGGTCGAGCGTAACTGAGGATCATTCGGATCGTAAGTCAGAACTCCCAATTCGGAGCCATGGCGCAGCACTTCCCCGGGAATCTGGCTGCCCAGGGCGCGGTTGACAGTGATCTTGACCATGGGATGCAGACGACGGAACTCGGCCAGGGGCGGCAGCAGGTAAAGCGCAGTAAATTCGTTGGCAGCGATTACCAATTTGCCTTGATGCAGCTCTTTGAGTTCGGCTAGAGCCTCCTGCGCGTCAGCTCGCAGGTTCAGCAGCCGTTCAGCGTATTCCTGGAGCACGCGGCCGGCATCGGTGAGTAAGCCATCGCGTGAGGAGCGGTCAAAAAGCGGCTCCCCGACTTCTTCTTCGAGCTTGCGAATAGCTTGACTGATAGCCGATTGGGTGCGATACAGCCTTTGCGCGGCGCGCGAAAACCGGCGCTCCCGCGCGACCGTGAGGAAGACCTCCAACTGCGACAAATCCATGGCGTCCTCTTAAGCAAATCTTATGGCATCATCAGTCCAGCTTAACAGTTAAGCAACACTAATAATATGGTAAAGATTATAAGCTTTGCTTAATCGGCGGACATTCCATAGGATATCGAGATTCAGCCCGACGAGGACTTGGTCTATGGAACGGACGCGGATCACGGTTTTTGACACCACGCTGCGCGACGGTGAGCAATCGCCGGGTTGCAGCATGAATGTGCAGGAAAAGCTGCGGCTTGCGCATCAACTCGACCGCCTGGGTGTGGACGTGATTGAAGGCGGGTTTCCGATCGCCTCCGACGGGGATTTTGCGGCTGTCCAGGCCATCGCTGCGGTGGTGCATCGCCCTGTAATCGCGGCCCTGGCGCGGGCGTGCACGCAAGACATCCAGCGCGCCTGGCATGCGGTCGAACATGCGGCGCGGCCGCGGATCCATGTTTTTTTGGCAACCTCGGATATCCATCTGAAATACAAGCTTAAGATTTCCCCGGATCAGTGTTTGCAGCAAGCTGCGGAATCGGTGGAGTTGGCAAGAAGTTTCTGCGAGGATGTGGAATTTTCTCCCGAAGATGCGACCCGCACCGACCCCGACTTTCTCTGCCGAATAGTACAGGCGGTGATCGAGGCCGGAGCAACTACAGTAAATATTCCGGATACGGTGGGTTACAGCACTCCGGCGGAGTTTTCCGGCTTGATTCGAATGCTGCGCGAGCGGGTTCCGGCAATTGATAAAGTCGTAATCTCCGCTCATTGTCACAATGATCTGGGACTGGCTGTGGCCAACTCTCTGGCGGCCGTCGAAGCGGGAGCGCGCCAGGTGGAGTGCACCATCAATGGTATCGGTGAGCGGGCGGGGAACGCTGCACTTGAAGAGATCGTCATGGCGATGCGTGTCCGCCCGGACCGGTTAGCTTTCGAAACCGGGGTTGTCGCGGAGCAACTTTTCCCAAGCAGCCAGATGCTCACTGAGATTACAGGTGTACCGGTGCAACCCAACAAAGCCATCATTGGGCGGAATGCATTTGCGCATGAAGCCGGCATTCACCAGGATGGCGTGCTCAAGAATCCGTTAACCTACGAGATCATGACTCCGCGGTCTGTCGGCGTGCCCGATTCCACGCTGGTGTTGGGCAAACATTCGGGCCGGCATGCGTTGGCGATCCGCTGCGAGCAGTTGGGATATCCCTTCGATCGGCGCGAACTCGACGAACTCTACCGGGAGTTCGTGAAGCTGGCCGATCGTATCAAACATGTACGGGACCATCATCTGCTGGAGCTGATCGAAGGGGCCAAAGCACGAGCTGGGAATATTGTTTCGGTCGAGGGCAAAGCGAAAGCGGCAGCGGCCCATGCCGGAACGGGCAACAGGCTCGTAGTGCCAATCTCAGCGCAGCCCAGAACCGATCTTTACCCTCCAACCATCCCCCTGGCGACAACCGACCGTGGAGAGCAGGAAGACTACCTCTGGGGTGTATAGTTTTCTGGCGTAAATGTTGCTCAAACTCACCATCCTGCCGGGAGATGGCATTGGTCCGGAAGTGATCGAGGAAGCCGTCCGGGTGCTGGAAACGGTTGCGCAAGCTTTCGGGCATAAGTTAAACCTCACGAAAAAGAATATTGGCGGCGCTGCTCTTCGACGCAGCAATGATCCGCTGCCCCAAGATACCTTGCAAAGCTGCCGGGATTCTGATGCGGTGCTGCTGGGTGCGGTGGGGAGTCCGGAGTTCGACTCCTACCCCGTTCACTTGCGGCCGGAACGAGGTTTACTTCGCCTGCGAAAGGAACTCGAAGTCTTCGCCAACCTGCGCCCTGCGGTTTGTTTTCGATCTTTAGAGGACTGTTCGCCCCTGCAGCCTGAGATTGTGCGCGGCACTGATGTTCTGATCGTGCGCGAGCTGTTGGGGGGAATTTATTTCGGCGAACCGAGGTCGACTCAGGGCTCGGTCGGCAATCGCACTGCCATTGATACTATGCGATATGCCGAGGCCGAAATTGAGCGAATTGCGCGCGTTGCGTTTGAGTTGGCATGCGGACGGAGGCATAAGGTGACCTCGGTTGACAAAGCCAATGTTCTGGATTGCTCGCGCTTGTGGCGCGATGTGGTTTCCCGCATAGGCAAAGAATATCCTGATGTACAGCTTTCGCACATGTACGTGGATTCGGCAGCCATGGCGCTGGTTTCGCATCCGGCGACGTTCGACGTTTTGTTGACCGAGAATATGTTCGGCGACATATTGTCGGATCAGGCTGGCAGTGTTGTGGGGTCTATCGGAATGCTGCCTTCGGCCAGCATCGGAAGCCAGATCGCGCTCTATGAGCCGGTACACGGCTCGGCGCCAGATATTGCGGGCCGCGGCATCGCTAATCCGTTGGGTGCGATACTCTCCGTGGCGATGGTGCTGCGACATTCCTTCCAGCTCAACGCTGAAGCCCTTTGCGTCGAAGCAGCGGTGGAGACAGTCTTGCAGGCTGGAAATCGGACGGCTGACCTGGCGAGACGGGGACAGCAAACCATCACGACCTCAGAAATGGGGCGCAGGATAGCAAACAATATAGCGGCGTACGGCAAGAATCGTGAGTCGCAGACGTGCAGTGCTGGTGTCCGGCCGGCCTGATGCCCAACATTCAGTGCGTGGCAGGATGGTCAACTGGAGCAATTTGGATTGGGTAGCTGATGGCAGAATTCCGTACACTGTTTGAAAAGATCTGGGACGAGCACGTGGTGTGTGTTCCCTCCGGGCAGCCGCCGCTGCTTTACATCGACTTGCATCTGGTGCACGAGGTCACATCGCCGCAGGCTTTTGATGGGTTGCGAGGAGTGGGAAGGCGGGTCCGCCAGCCAGGACGCACCATCGCAACCGTGGACCACAATGTTCCCACGGAGCCGCGCGGCACACCCGTCACTGATCCAGTTGCGGCCCGCCAGATTCAGGCTTTGCAGAAAAATTGCCGGGAATTCGGCATCCCACTTTTCGATATTGACTCGCCCGACCAGGGGATAGTGCACGTAATCGGCCCGGAGCTTGGTCTGACGCAACCAGGAATGACCATCGTTTGCGGCGACAGCCACACCAGCACACACGGGGCATTCGGAGCTTTGGCCTTCGGAATAGGCACGTCCGAGGTGGAGCACGTGCTGGCCACGCAGTGCCTGCCACAACGCAAGCCGAAAACCATGCAGATTGAGGTTAAGGGGCGTCTGGCAGAAGGTGTCGGCGCCAAAGACCTTGCCTTAGGCGTCATCCGTCAGATTGGAACCGATGGCGCTACCGGGCATGTCATCGAATATTCGGGTGAGGCAGTGCGCCTGCTTTCCATGGAAGGTCGGATGACCTTGTGCAATATGAGCATTGAAGCGGGAGCACGCGCCGCCATGGTCGCGCCAGATCAGACTACGTTCTCGTATCTTAAGGGCCGGCGTTTTGCGCCCCGAAGTGGTGACTGGCACAAAGCCCTCGATCGTTGGCGCTCACTTAATTCCGATCCGGGTGCGAAGTATGACGCTGTGGTTCAAATCGATGCTGCGCAGATTGCGCCGTTGGTTACATGGGGAACGAATCCAGGCATGGTGGTTCCGGTTACGGGGCGGGTGCCCGAGATCGGCGAACTGAACGCTGGCCTGGATCATCAGACCGTGGCACGGATGCTTGAATATATGGGGCTGGAACCAGGAACTCCTATTCAAAAGATTTCGCTGGATCGTGTTTTCATTGGCTCCTGCACTAACTCCCGTCTGGAAGACTTGCGTGCGGCGGCACGGGTTGCGAAGGGTTACCGGGTGGCTTCAAAAGTGCGGGCGCTGGTGGTTCCGGGTTCTCAAGCGGTGAAACGTGCCGCAGAGCAGGAAGGCTTGCATCGCATTTTTCAGGACGCTGGTTTCGAATGGCGCGAGTCGGGCTGCTCAATGTGCCTCGGTATGAATCCCGATATCTTGCAGCCGGGAGAACGATGCGCCTCGACCAGCAACCGCAATTTTGAAGGCCGGCAGGGGCGCGGCGGGAGAACACACCTGGTCAGCCCCATGATGGCTGCCGCGGCGGCGATCGCTGGCCATTTTACCGACATTCGCAATTGGCAGTTTCGCTGAAATGAATATGCAACCTTTTCGCGCACATAAAGGCCGCGTCGCTCCGCTCCATCGGGCCAACATCGACACAGATCAGATTGTTCCCAAGCAGTTTCTAAAGCGCATCGAGCGTACCGGATTCGGCGAATTTCTTTTTCATGATTGGCGACGCTCGAAAGACGGGGCACATGATCCCTCTTTCGTTCTGAATCATCCGAAGTATGCCGGGGCCGGCATTTTGGTAGCAGGAAAGAATTTTGGTTGCGGTTCATCGCGCGAGCATGCAGTCTGGGCGATTGCTGATTTCGGTTTTCGCGCGGTGATTGCGCCTTCCTTCGCCGACATTTTCGCCAATAACTGCGTCAAGAATGGAGTGCTCACGGTTGTGTTGAGCGAAACTGAAGTTGCCGAAATCGCGCACCGGGCTGCAGAAATCCCCAACTACGAATTGACGGTTGACCTTGAGCAATGCAAGGTCCACGACCAGCACGGCCTTTCCGCCAACTTCGTACTCGACGAATTCGCGCGCCAATGTCTCCTGCAGGGGCTCGACGAGATCGGCCTGACCTTGCAGCATGAAGCCGATATTGCTGCCTACGAAACTCGCTTCGCGAAATCGACATCCACGTAACCGCCGTCATCGCTTTGCGGTGGCCGCCTGGGGGTGGCCGGCGAATATTTTGCCCTCCAATCTTGTAACCTTCAGCTCCGTCGCTCGTAGATATATACAAGAGCACTGCGAGAGGAGGCTCCATGACGAGCGGACAACCTGAGAATCCGGTGGGAACACCACACGACATTCGCTGGCTAACAACCTTCGCTTCACTGGCGGTCGGCACGGCTTTCTTTGCGTTATGGTTCTGGCTTTTGCCGCAATGGCTGGGTTTCAGCGTGGAAATGACCGGCCCGAATCGTTGGCGAGGCCTGGCGGTCATACCGTCTGTCCTCGGTTTCGCAGTGGCACTGCGCTGTGTGTGGGACTTCGGCTGGACAGGACACGGCACGCCGGCCCCAGTAGCTCCTCCGCAGCGATTAGTTGTAGTCGGGTTCTATCGCTACGTGCGCAATCCGATGTACTTCGGCTTTGCGGTGGGATGGATTGGGCTTTGGATTGTCTTCGGCCATGCCAACCCGGAGATGATCGCCGCCGTGGCGGCAGTTGCTCTGGGAGTCCATCTTTTCGTGGTCTTCTACGAGGAGCCGACGCTACGCAAGAAGTTCGGCGCAGATTACGAAGAGTATTGCCAACACGTGAGGCGCTGGTGGCCACGGCTGCGCGGCTGGGATGGGGGTCGGAGCTAATAAGGCTCGATAATTCAGAATGCAGGAACTGTCGTTCTTAATTCTGCATTCTTCCTTTTGAACCCTACATTCTCAATTCTTCCTTCACCTGACTCCCTTCTCCGGATCCCAGGAGCCTTGCTCCCGGCGGACATACACAATCTGTCCGAGGTGATAGGCGGTATGCGCGCCGACGTGAGCAATCAGCGAGGCATTCTTCTTCAACCTGGCCTCATCGGCCGATTGCACTGCTTTTTCCAGATCGGTCATTACCTGGTCGAGCTCCTTCACGGTCGCGGCCCATTGTTTGGCGTCAAAGTTGTTGAAGGTTTCTTCGTTGTTGCCGCTGAATTTCCCAGGATTCTCGCCCTTGAAGTCCGCGAGCGCCCTTCGGTTCCAGAAAAGGATGTGATAGGTCAGCTGCCCGACCGAGTGGTTTCCTTTGCCATCAGTCCAGTTGGCCTGATCCGCGCTGACTCCGTCCACCGCCACGCTGATGGGCACAAACCAGTCTTTGTTGTTGTGTACGGTTTGCAGTTGCTCCAACAGGACCCCGCGCAGGTCGGTTGGCCGCTTGTTCTGGGCATACGCAGCCAATGGCAGAGACAGGACTAGCAACATAAGTGTTTGTTTCATGGGTGCTTGGACGGCAGTTTGACTTTTGGGTTAGCGATCTGATCGCCGAAATTGAGTCTCATGCCCCCAGATTCAGCGCTTGATAGATCAATCGGTATCGGCCTGGAAGGCGATTCGCCGCGGGTCTTCGAACAAGCGCGCGGTGGCGGCTCCGAAGATAAATCCTCCGATGTGTGCCAGGTACGCCACGCCGCCCGTCTGTACGTTCGCCACTACACCTGCGTGAAAGAGTTGTGTGAGAAACCAAAAGCCAATCAACAGAGAGGCTGGGATAAATGTGATTCGCACAAAAATGAAAATAAACAGAACGGCGCGAATCCGATCGCGAGGATAGGTGACCAGAAAAGCTCCCATAACTGCGGCGATCGCTCCGCTCGCGCCCAGATTGGGGATCGTGGAATGCGGGTCGGCCAGAACCTGAGCCAGCATAGCCACCAGCCCGCCAACCAGGTAAAAGACGAGATAACGCCAGGGCCCCATCGCATCCTCGATCTCTGGGGCGAAGGCCCACAGAAAAATCATGTTGCCGATGATATGGGACCAGCTGCCGTGCATGAACATCGCGGTCAGAATCGTGATCCAGTGATGGCCGGAAGTGATTTGTGCAGGGATCGCTGACCACTGGAGCACGAAGCTCTCGCCGCGTATAAGCTCCAGCACAAAAACGCACACATTTACCAGGATGATGAGGCCGGTGACGACCGGAATGTGCACTGGGCGCCGGGACGCATCGCCCAATGGAATGAGGCCTCCCATTGAATCTCCCCTAAGTCTCCGCTAACCTCGATTTTCGTTGGGTATAGCTCTCCCAGCGCTTACTGCTACTGTCACGTTGGCCTACGCAGAAGCGGAACGAATCAAGCCGCCAACGATGACGATATCGTTTTCGTCGTCTTGCGCACCGCGAGAGACAGCATCACCCGCGCCACGCCGCTGACGATCATGCTCGCGCCCACCAACGTGCCGATCGCCCAAGCGGAGCTCGATGGCCATTGCGCGTAGATCAATATCCCTAACAGCAGGGTAATGATCCCGTCAACCAGCATCCAGCCAGCGCCCTGCAGCGAACGCATCTGGAAGAAAAGCACGATGTCCAGAACGCCCTCGACCAGAAACAGCGAACCCAGTACCAGGGTCAGCGATACCACCCCCAGCGCCGGATGCATGATCAGGTATCCGCCAAAGCATACATACGCAATCCCGACCAGCAGCTTCCAGATTACGCTGCCTGCTCCATGGACATGAAAAGCGAGGACCAAGTGGACCACGCCGGCCAAAACGATCAGCCAGGCGATAAACGCATTCACGGCAACGGCAGCGAGATACGGTGATCCCACGGCCAGTACGCCGAAGACTATTAGCGCAATGCCCCACACAATAGACCAGGTCGAAGCCTGCTTCACAGCGTCAATCGGACTTGCCTGTGCCATAGAGGCCTCCTTTGCCACGATTGCCTTCGTTGATTTCGAAACCGACAGCAACTAGCTTATGTTTCACCACTTGCACTTTATCCCTGCCCGGAAAACTCTATGATTCGCGTTGACGGCGGCAGGGTCTGACCGGGAGACCCTTGATACGTGCGGGCATGAGCACCTCCTTGTCAGACAGGAACTTCGGCCAACTCAAAAGCGCCGACCATTGTACACCGGCAGACAATCCCCTCAGCCGGGTGCTAAGCCTAGGCCCTAATCTCCATTCTTATTTGTTGTCGAGGGCGAGGGAACCCAACCGAGGTTATGCCCTGGAGGCACTCGCCGCATCGGGGCTGGGTTCAACCGGGAATCGAAAGTACATCATCACGAAGGCGGAGAAGCCAGCGCGATCCCTGGACCCTTAGAAGCAAAAGAGTGTCTCTTTCGAGGGTGGGCGGCTGCTGGAAAAACAGCTTTGCCTGGCTTCGGTTCAGATAGAATGATTCGACGAGACTGCCATGAGTACAGCCGTAGCCATTGCGACCTGGAAGGGTCAAGTCATCGACGGCAAATTCCCTCTGCTTGAGCACCTAGGAGGATCGGAAGGAAGCGACGTTTTTCTCACCGAACTACCTGGAGAAAAAACGCAGAAAGCGGTCATTAAACTGATTGCCGCCGACGAGCGGGACGCCGGGCAAACCATTTCGCGCTGGGAAGCGATCAGAAAACTCTCGCATCCTCGCCTGGTACGTATTTTTCACGTGGGACGGTGCACGCTAAATTCTGCTCCGCTGCTTTACGTGGTGATGGAGTACGCAGAGGAAGATCTGTCGCAGGTTTTACCTTCGCGGCCGCTCACCTCAGCAGAGGCCGGCGACGTGCTGAGAGCGCTCGTGGAGGTGCTGGCATTTCTCCACGAACGCGGCTTTGTGCACGGTCACCTCAAGCCGTCCAACATCATGGCAGTAAACGACCAGCTCAAAATCTCCAGCGAAACGCTTCGGAGATCTGGCGAACGTAGCGACGATGCTGCGCGCCCGGGAGCGTATGATGCGCCCGAAATTGTGGGCGGAAAGATTTCGCCGGCGGCGGATGTCTGGTCTTTGGGAATTATTTTAGTGGCAGCTCTGACCCAGAACCCGCCTGCCTGGAACCGGTCCACGAAAAAAGAACTGATACTTTCGGAATCGGTTCCCCAGCCTTTTCGCGAAATAGCCCAGCAATGTCTGCGGCAGGATCCGAGCCAACGCTGGACGCTGGAGCAAATCAAAGCGCGCGTGCAGCCGGCGCCAGTTGGGGGGCGCAGCAGGTCGCGGACTGGGGTTCTGATATCGGCGCAAGTCGCATTGATCGTGCTTCTCGCAGGTTTGTGGCTGGTCGGGCACAGAGGCGGGGCCAAGACCCAACAAAAAACAGCCAGGCAGGAGGCTCCTGTCCCGACTAGCCCTGCACCGCCGCCCGCCCCTGCGACGCCTGTGGCCAATGTGCAAACCGGTACAGTGCCCGGCTCGGTCGTTCAGAGAGTTATGCCGAATGTCTCGCAGGGCGCGAGAAATACGATTGAGGGGAAAATCAGAGTCACAGTTGGGTTAGTTGTCGACAGTGTGGGCGGAGTGTCTGATGCCACGCTCGAAAGACCGGGACCAAGCAAGTATTTTGCCCGCCAGGCGCTCGCCGCGGCCCGTCGCTGGAAGTTCCAGCCGGCGCAGGTGGACGGGAAAGCAGTTTCCAGTAAGTGGACAATAAGATTTCGCTTTGGCCGCACCGAGACCGAGGTAATTCCCTCGGAAAACTCTCCGTAGGGTTGAGAATTTGTGGGCCAATGCCCCGGCCCGCGTGCCTACAGGTCAAAGTGAATTCCGTCTTCGGCGATCTCCCAACCAGCGTCACGAACCTCACGGTATTCCGGGCCCGCTTCATCCAGCATGGGATTGGTGTTGTTGATATGGATGAAGATTTTTCGGGGACGCCGCAAGTTGGCAAGCAGTTGTAGGCTGCCATCCGGTCCGGAGACGGGGACGTGCCCCATTTCACGTGCGGTTACTCCGCTGCCCTGGACTCGGATCAGTTCATCATCGGTCCAGAAGGATCCGTCAAAAAACAGCAGGTCCGCGGATTCGAGCCTCTGAAGGAGCGAATCATCGATCCTGGGAACTGCGGGCAAATAAACCAGGCTGCGGCGGGACGGCGATTGCAGAGCCACGCTAATCGAAGCTTCCTCGGACCGCAAACTCGCCCGGCGTCTGGCCGAAACATAGGGTGGATAGCGCCCTTCCATCGAGAATGCTGAGGCACAAATTCCGCAATCATGACCCTGCGCGTTCAGTAAAGGAAGGCCTTGGCCGATCCGAATCTCGCTCCATGAGACCTGATCGGCGACGCGGTTGAGCATGCCAAAGATGGAATTGTCTTCCCTCAGAACACGTTGGATAGATGGCGTGCAATAAATACGGAATGGCTGTAATTCACGCAATGACAAAAGGCCCGCGATCTGGTCAACATCGCCGCTGGTCAGAAGGACGCCGCTGATCGGGGAATCGCGCTGCCCGGCCCGAGGATGGAGGAAAGAGGACGATTCGATCTGCATTCGCAGATCAGGCGAGGCATTCAGCAGAAACCAGGAATCTTGCCCGCTGCTGACCGCAACCTGGGTCTGGGTGCGGGCCTTACCATGGAAAATCCCGGCCCGCAGTGCATGACAGTTGCGACAATTGCAATTCCATTGCGGAAAGCCGCCTCCGGCTGCGGACCCCAGGATTTCTATCCGCACAGATTACATTGCGGCGCTGGCGTAGGAGTTGATCTCACAATTAAGTGCTACTTCCTCAAACTGCGGCGTGCTCCACTGCATAAAACCTCACCCCTTGGAGAATGAACTTCAGGTGGTTAGATTACCACAGTTCGACTGGAGTGTGCCTGCCCAAACGTGCCATGCCAGGGCCGGTTTTTGGGGTGCCTGGTTCATGACCCACTAGAGAAGTTCTTCCCCGAGGGATTCTTCTCTTGAGTGCACAGGAATTGTTTTACCGGTCCCCGGAAGTTCATGACCAGTTGAGCCTTAAGAGTGTCTTGTGCTCCCGGAGGTGTTAGTTAAACTAAGTTACACATACCCCCGTCAAAGTGTGTTCGCGGGAGCAATCTTGGTCGAAGATCCGAAATGGGAGCTGGCGATCCTGGCGACGGTGCAGGGCTTCTACGAGAAGCTTTTGCAGGAGCCGGTAGGGGGAGAGGTTCCGGTGCCTTCCGGGCTGGAAGCTGTCTCTCTGCAGAGTGACGAGGATATTGCCGGAACACTCGGCAGCATGCATCGCTGGCTGAAGTTGCTCGACATGGCGATCACGCCGGCAATGTTGCGGCGCGCGTTTACCGCGGACACTGATCCCGAAATCGCCGAGGCGATGCTGCGGTATTTCACCCGGAAAAAGGATCTGTCCGATTCCACCCGCGACAAAACCGATCTGGTAGCAACCTTCCTGTTCCGTCATCCGCGCGTTCCCGGACAATGGGAACGGCGCGGTTATGGGCTTGACGGCTCCCTGCCTCTCTCGCCGTTTGAGATTGCCCTGATCGAAATCCTCGCGGATGCGGAAGTGGCGGCGCTTTCAGAGGAACATTCCCAGCAGCTGCGACTGTTCGACAAGCTCGCCGAAGAGGCCGAGAATGCTCGCGACCTGAACGGACTCCTCGAGTCGGGCATAATTATGCGGGTGCGTGAGCTCAAGCGCTCCTTTGAGTCATCCTTCTACCATCCCGGCGTGCTGGCCACCATCGCGCCTTATAACGCCAGGTTCGGCAAGCGCTTTGATGAGCTGTTTCTGCAAGCGACGGCACAGATCAAGCGCTTCGCGGCGGAACTGGAAGAGCAGGGCGGCTCGATTCTTGGCACCGTAGACGGCCTCGATGTAACTGTGGACCACATCGCAAGCCTTAGCGAGAGCGAATTGCTGCGCATCGACTACAGTATGGCGCTGGAGAAGTTTCGGCGAGTTTCCAAGCTGAGAAAGACTCTGGAACAGCGGCCACCGATGCGGAGAGTCACCCGGCCTGCGACCCCGCCTGCCGCGAGCAAAACCAGCGGAGAGCGGAGGATCCAGGCCAGACCAGTGCTGGACATTGCAGCCATGAAGGCGGCGGTGACCCAACAGCAGATTTCGACTGAACAAGACAAGTTGTTGCGCGTTGAGGAATCCATTCGCGTATTTGTGCGTGTGGCCGATCCCAAGTTCCGCCAGGTCGTGCCCATGCGATTTTTCAACCTGATTCTGACATCGGACGAAGCTGAAGCATATTCCGCCGATTATCTGGAAGAAAAAAGCTTGCGCGCGGATGTGGCGCGGACGCTGTTGCGGCTGGTGGCGGTCGGCGCGCGCATGACTACGGAGCTGGAAGAATTGAAGCGCGCAGAACATTCGCCGTCATTGTGGAAGCTCCACGCCGATTCGCTCGTGGTGCTGCTGGAAATCGAGCGCAGCGTGCATGAGAACACCGGGCGTGTCATCAGCCTGGCCAAGCAACAAGGCGCCGCCGGCAGTGTGGGAATACTGCAAGCGTCACAAAAAAAATTAAATGACTACTCTGATCTGGTGCTCAAGACCCTGACTGCAAAGCCGACTGAGAAAGCGGTGGGTGCGAGCAGCGGGAAGTAAGGCGGGCAGTCAATCCTAATCCATCGGTCCAGGTCCTTCCCGAAGACAGCCACAAGCGGCTGAATCGCTAATCACTGACAAACAGGTCTTTTTGTCTTATAAAAATGCGGGCTAACTTTCAGCGCTTGTCCGAGCCTGGGGCGTCACCTATTGGCGTACGCCGCAGGTAGTTGTTTCGACTGATTCTCTTAACGCGGGTGTTTGACCATGGGAACTGCCCGCAAAACGCTGATACCTTTTCCCAGGTTAAAGGATCTGACGGGCAGAAGTGTGGGCCGGTTTGTCATAGGCTCCAGGTTAGGCGCTGGGGGAATGGGTGAGGTCTACTACGCCGAGGACACCGCACTGCGGCGCCCGGTTGCGCTCAAGCGGGTGAGCAACAAGCTGGGCGACGATCGCGAGGCCCGGCAACGAATCCTGCGAGAAGCCCAGCGCGCTTCCGCGCTAACTTCAGAACACATCGCGGCCGTTCACGACGTGCTGGAAGAAAACGGCGAGATCTTCGTCGTAATGGAGTATGTGAAGGGCGAGACGCTGCGGGAGCGCCTTCGCCAGCCTATGAGCCTGGGGCAATTCTTCCAGATTGCCAAGCAATGCGCGGAAGGGCTGGTCGAGGCGCACGAGCACGGCATCGTTCATTGCGACATCAAGCCGGAAAACATCATGCTTACCGCGGCAGGCCAGGTGAAAATCCTGGACTTCGGGGTGGCCAAGCATGTGCCCCGCTCTGACCAAAGTTCCACACTGGATTCCAGCCTGCTGGGAGGCACGCCGGCCTACATGGCGCCGGAAGTTCTTCTGGAAAAGTTGCCCGACGCGCGCTCCGACATTTTTTCTCTAGGCGTTGTTCTCTACGAAATGCTGACCCGTAAGAACCCGTTCTTCACGAGCAGCTTTGTTGCCACCAGTGAGCGCATCCTGCACGACACTCCGGCTGCGATTCGCGCCTTAAATTCCGCCGTATCGGAGGAATTGGAGTGCGTGGTGATGAAGGCGATGGCGAAGACGGCTGCGCAGCGGTACGCGAACGCCAGTGAATTGCTGGAAGATTTGCGCCGGGTGGAACTGGGCGCGTTGCCCAAGCTGCCGCCGGCAGTAACTCTGCGCCAGGAATTCAAGCGCAAGCGCTGGCTGGTCGTGGCGTTCGTCTTGCTGGTGTTGCTCACTTTAGGCTTTGCCATTTACCGCGCGATGCATCGGCCGCCAGTCTTGGCCGAGCACGGCTGGGTGCTCATCTCGGATTTCCAAACACCTCAGGATGAGTCCATCCCGGAGCAGGGAATCCGTGAAGGTCTGACCATTGCATTGGAGCAGTCTCGGTTCGTGAATGTCTTTCCGCGGAGTCGTGCTTACGAGACGCTGCAACGCATGAAAAAGCTGGCTGTGCCACGGATCGACGAGGCCCTTGGCCGGGAAATCTGCCAGCGGGAGAGCCTGCGAGTGTTGCTCACGGGAAGCATTGAGCGCATGGGACAAATGTTTCAGATCTCGGTGCGAGGCCTCGATCCGATCCATGGCAATGTGCTGTTTGCAGAGCGAGAGCGGTTTGATCGTAAAGATCAGTTGTTTGACAAAGTGGACTCCTTGGCAAAAGCCGTGCGAACAGATTTGGGTGAATCTCTGGTTGGCATCGAGAAAAGCAGCCGTCCACTAGCCAAGGTGACCACTGGTTCGCTTGAGGCCCTGCAACTTTATTCTCAAGCCCAGGATGCCAAGGATCAGGGGAAGGACGAGCAAGCCCCGACGCTGTTGCAAGGCGCTATCCGATTGGACCCGGATTTCGCCATGGCACATATGCGCCTGGGTCAGTATTACGCAGCAGTGATTGGCCGGAATGAAACAGCCTTGGCAGAAGTGGAACGCGCCTACCAGTTACGGCAAGGAGTCACGGACCGGGAGCGGCGCCGAATCGAAGCAGGGTTCTATGACCTGCAGCAGCGTTACGACGACAAAGCACAATCCCTGCGCGTCCTGGTAAGCCTTTACCCCGATGATGAGGAAGCCCACGTGGAACTGGCTGGGGCTTATTACGACCTTGGCCAGCTCGACCAGGCGATCCTTGAACTCCGCGAAGTCCTTCGGCTTAATCCACTGTCTGCGCCAGCTTACGGCGGTCTGGTCCTCTATCTGGCGCGCGCCAACCGCACTGACGACGCAATCGTTGCCGCTAATGAAGCCAAGCAGCGTGGCGTCGCCTCACCTCGAATGCACTGGGGATTGGGCCTGGCCTATCTCGGTCGGAATGAAGTGAACCTCGCCAGGCAGGAATTCCAGCGCATCGGTGACGCCACAGAACTGGACCGCGACCTGCAGCAGCTATGTCTAGCAGTCGCAGATCTCTACGAGGGAAGGTTGAACTCAGCCCGGACCGAACTTGCTAAGCAAATTCAGACAATCCATGCGCAAGGCGAGGGATTGCAGTCGTTTCGCCGATATCTTCTTGGCCGCATCTATCTTAGGCAGGGTAATGCAAGCGCGGCAGAACTCCAGGCAGACCTCACTTTGCATTCCTCAAGCCATGTCTTGCCGAGCAACAACCTCTCGGATGCCGGAAGTCTTTATGTCCGCGCGGGCAATCTATCCAAAGCGCGGCAGGTCCTGCGCTGGCTGGATGACGTGCGGAAGGCAGTCCCGAGCTCCGAAAACCAGAACAACTTTCACCACTTGGAGGGGGAGATTTTGCTGGCCGAAGCCAGACCACAACAGGCTGAGATTTGTTTTTCAGTTTCCGCTCAGGCATATGCGCCATTTGCCTCCTCGATTGGCCTGGCCCGTGCTTATCGAGCCGAAGGGCTCTGGGACCTCTCTGCTCAACAATGGGAAAAGGTTCTGGGGGAACGAGGTGAGATTCTTCAAAATGGCTTTCCGCCCGATCTTGCCATCGCCCACCTCGAACTGGCACGAGTCTATCGCCAGATCAACAATCGTAACCTTGCCCTTCAACACTACGAGGAAGTTCTTCGCCTGTGGCAACACGCCGATGAACTGACACTGCTTCGGGATGCCCGACGCGAGTTACGGGAATTAGCCCCTGAAGCTGGCCCCTCAAGAAAGGTCGAGGCTCTCGCACGATAGAGCTTGCTTTCACAAATACCAACAGAATAGGAGGACGTCATGGATTTTCTTGTTACTCTGATTGGAAATGCCGTCGTGGATCCCATCTTCCGCGAGAGGTTTCTGAACAATCCCATCGACACAGCCGACGAGTATGGTTTTCGCTTTACCAAGAGCGATTTCGAGATAATGACAACAATGTTCGTCGGCCTCACGCAAACGGAGAAGAACGATCTTGAGCAGAAGTTCAATGTTTTGCAAAACCTGCTGCTCAAGAAGATCATCGGGTTGCAGCCACAGAAGGTTTGCCACCCGCCGTGCGCGTTATCCATTTACCCGCCGCCCGAACCGCACGAAATCCGCGAAGAATGGGTGAAGGCGGCTGCCTGAAGCCGGCGAAAACGCTGGTGCCCACATAAGAAATGAGGACGGGCGGTAACGCCCGTCCTCTGCTTCGGGAGCAAGAAACTTAGTTAATATCGAACTGCTCCTGATGCAGTGCCGGATCGCTCTTCACGATAACACTCTTCTTGGTCAGCTCTTCCATCTCAGCGAGCAGCCGGCCATTGTTCACTTTTAAAGCCTTGGCGACTTCCGGATTCACCCGCAGCATGACGTCTGAGTGTTCCAGGTGTTTCGCCATCTTGCGCATCTCCAGATAAATCTCGTTGCATACCGTGGTCACCGACTTCACAAAACCGGTGGATTGGCAATACGGGCACGGCGAACCAATGGTGCGCTCGAGCGATTGCTTGACCCGTTTCCGGGTGATGGCAACCAGGCCGAAATCGTTAAATTGCAGGACCTTGGATGGCGAACGGTCGTTGCGCAGGGCTTCTTCCAGCGCCTGCATGACTTTCTGCCGGTTGCGGCGCTCGTCCATATCGATGAAGTCGATGATGATGATGCCGCCCAAATCGCGCAGCCGAATCTGACGCACGATTTCCTTGATAGCATCGACGTTGGTCTTGACGATCGTGTCTTCCAGGCGGGCGGTTTTGCCCACGTACTTGCCGGTGTTTACATCGATCGCGACCAGCGCCTCAGCCTGATTGATGACGATGTACCCGCCGCTCTTCAACCATACTTTGGATTTCAGCGCTTTGTTAATTTCGTCGGTCAGGCCGAACTGGTCAAACAGCGGGGTCTCCTTGGTGTAGAGCTTGATCCGCTTCACCAACGCCGGCTGAAAGCGATTGGCAAAACGCAAGATTCGTTCGTATTCCTGCTCGCTATCCACCCAGATCTGGGAAAAGTCCGACGTGACCTGGTCACGAAGCACGCGTTCTACGACATTCAGATCGTGATAAATCAGGGCCGGAGCTTTGCTCATCTCGGCGCGAGTTTTTATCTCAGACCATAAGCCTTTCAGGAACCGGATGTCGGCGCGCAATTCGTCTTCAGATGCGCCCTGGGCTGCGGTGCGCACAATGAAACCGCCGTGCCCGTTCTCCCGTTCACTAAGGATGATGCGTTTCAGCCGCTGGCGTTCCTCTTCGGAGGAAATCTTGCGGGACACGCCGGTATGGTGCACCGTCGGCATGTAAACCAGGAAGCGTCCAGGCAACGCAATGTGACTGGTGATGCGCGCTCCCTTTTTGGCAATTGGTTCCTTGGCGATCTGCACCAGAATCTCCTGGCCCTCTTTGAGAAGATCGGTGATCTGCGGCAATTGCTGAGGCTCATTCCGGCGGAAGCGCCGACCACCGCGCCGGCCGCGCGGTCCGCCCCGGCGATCAAATGACGGACGCTGCAATCGCTGCGTGTAAGGAGCGGTGGCTGAGGGTGCGCGCACTTCCGCGCGCGCCTCGACCGGCCTGTTGCCTGCTGTTTCGGCGTCGAGCAAGGCTTCTGCTTCGGCCTGGGCTTCCTCGATCTCGGCTTCTTCTTCCTCTTCAGCCTGAGCTTCAGCCTCTGCACTCAATTCTTCCTCGGTATCCTCAATGTCGGCAGTTGCTCGCGGCGCTGCAAGGTCGGACGAAACTTGGACACCGGTTTCGATGGAGGGTTCGGCTGAGGCAGCGAGTTGCTGCGGCCGATAATCGCCGGCGTGGTGCGTCTCCTCCTCCATTTCTTCGAAAGCCGCATCTTCCTCGAGATCTTCCACGTAGGAAGCCAGATCGGCCTCATCTTCTTCGATCTCTTCTTCTTCGAGCGTACCTGAAGCAGGCGCCGCAGCGGCCTCCCGCCTGGAGGAAGCCTCTTCTTCAGCCGGGGCCCCCGGCGATTCAGCTTTGAAGCTCAGCTCAGCCGGCTCGTGGCTAATGTGGTGGTTCGTTTCCAGTTCGGCGTTTGGCAATGAATCTTGAGAGCTTGCTTCCGGCGTGCTGGCGACGATTTCCGAAGGCTGATGGTCGGGCTTGGTAAACAGAGGCTCATCATCCGGAAAAACCGAAGAGATTGGCGGTGGGGCTGGTTCGGTGCGCTCCGCAGAGGGTGCTTGCGCGAGCCGCTGGTACTTGGAAATGGACTCGCCGGGCAGAACAATCGGTTGATAGCCCGGAGGCGGGCCGTAGTCGGTGCGCGGCTGCGAGGATTCCGGGCGGGCAAAGCGGCTCTCGGGCATGCGCTCGCCACGGCGTCCGCGGCCACGACGGCGTCGGCTCCGCCAATCGTTGCGCGATTCACGCTGGTCCCCATTGTTCAACCTGTCGCGGTTCTCCGGCATACGGTTTTCAGATTGAGCAGCCGCCGATCGCGAGTTTTCGCTGGTGGAGGGTTGCCCGGCAGCTTCCGGCACACGATTTTCTTCGACCGGTCGAGCCTCCTGCGACGGCTGAAACGGTTGCGCTCCGTTAACCGGGATCTCCTCGACCTCATCTTCTTCGCGCAATTCCATGAAGTCGGAAACGTAGAGGAAGGCGTCGCGCTCCAGCCCGATATCGACAAAGGCGGACTGCATGCCGGGAAGCACGCGGGTCACCCGGCCTTTATAGATAGAACCCGCCAGGGTGTATTCATTTTCGCGCTCGAGGTAAATTTCCGCGAGCTGATCGTCTTCGACCATCCCGACTCGGGTTTCGTGTGGGGTGGAAGACACAAACAATTCTTTTGTCATAAAACTCCGGTCCCTGCAGCACTAAATGGCGCAGGGTTCACCGGAACATTGGCAGGGAAAGATCGGGAGGATGGAGCCATGCGAGGGCCGACTGGAACACAGTACAACCCGGGCTGCGGAGTCGTCTCTGCAGCATTGTCAATTCCACAAGCTCGAAAAGGCTTCTCACTTATCGCATGTCGCGCCGGGTTTGTGACCGCTCTCTCAGGCCGTCTTGCGGAAAAGTGTCTTCTGGACTTGGTGTTCCGATGATCTTTCTCCTACGACCCGGGGGCCGTTACCCGCCCGGCAGCGTACTAAGCTTCAATCCTGCCCGGCCTGCGACTGCCTTTGGCCGGTGAGTGCCCTCTTGACGCGAGGGCGATCGTAATCTTGTATTTAGCCGCTTGTGGCAAGCGCGGCCAGGCTCCTTGCCGTCTTCCCGGTTGCTTCAGTTCACATAACGGCGCATACGGACATTCATCACCATACCCAGCGCCAGGAACATAAATAAAACGGAAGACCCACCATAACTCATGAGGGGCAAGGGAATCCCCGTGATCGGCATAAAGCCGACCACCATGCCGACGTTAACCAGGATGTGGAAACTGAGCACAGCTACCACGCCCATCACCAAGAATGTGCCGGCGCGGTCGGGTGCCGTCTGCGCATTCTGGGTTAATCGCATCAGCACTATGAAGTATAACAGCATTACACTCAAGGCACCGACAAATCCGTGCTCCTCGGCAAAGGCAGCAAAGATAAAGTCGGTCTGGGGGACAGGGAGGAATGAAAGGTGGGTCTGAGATCCGGCGCTGCTGCCCCAGATTCCGCCCGACCCTACCGCAATGAGCGATTGAATGACCTGGTAGCCAGAGCCCTGACGGTCCGCCTCAGGCTCCATAAAGCTGGTGAGGCGCTCTCGCTGGTACGGTTTCAAGACGTGCCAGGCTAAAGGCATCATCAGTCCCGCCAGCAGAACCACGGCGAGAGCCTGCTTGGCACGCAACCCACCCAGAAAAAGACCCATGACGGCAATTGGTATATACGTCAGGGCGGTTCCCAGGTCCGGTTGCGCCAGCACCATGAGCATAGGTACGCCAACCATGGCTCCAGCCTTGATGAAGTCCGACCAGGAAAGCTGCCGCTGGTGCAAATCCGCAAAGTACTTGGCAACGGCGACAATCAGGATCAGCTTCACCCATTCAGAAGGTTGAAAGTGGCCACCCCCCGGCATCTTGACCCAGCGCCGGGCTCCCAGATATTTTTGTCCGAAAACCAACACCGAAACCAGAGAAGCGACAGCGGCGATATACATCCAGTGAACTCTCTCCAGCAAGGCTTGATAATTGACGATACTCATCAAGAACATTGCCCCAATGCCGCCTATGACCCAGTAGGCCTGCCTGATGTGAGCACCGGCAAACTTGGTGTGCATGGTGGCGCTGCGTATCTCAGTAATACCCAAAGCGCAGATAATCAGCACAAAGGTGAACAGCAGCCAATCAAAATCGCGAAATGAAACGTAACGGCTCATGCTTCGTCGATCGTCATCCGTCGTTGGTCGTGGGTCGTAATGCTTTTAAGCAACCTAGCTACTAGCTACTCAAGTTCAATTCACTCCCGGCGCAGCCGTGGCCAATGGCAACCGGTGACGGGTGAGGTCGATGGTAAATCGTCCGGCATGCAAGACTTCTTGCGAGCCGTCGGGATCATTGTCATTCCACACGGCTCCAATCTCGACCTTTGGTTTGCTTTCCGCCACCTTGGTGGGCTGACGCCGTTGTTTTTCAACGTAAGCTTTAATGACCTGGGCCGCGATGCGAGCGGCGAACTGACCGTGCTCGCCGCCCTCGAACAGGACCGTAACCACGATCTCTGGATTGCGGCGTGGCGTGACCCCCACGAACCAGGCGTTATCTTTGAAGCGCGACTTGCCATTCGCCACTTTCGCCTTCATGGCATTACTGATGGTTTGAGCGCTGCCGGTCTTGCCGGCAAAGTCGATGCCCTGCAAATGGGCGCTGGCCGCGGTTCCTAAAGGAGTGGGCACATTGGCCATCGCATCGGTAATGATCTCCCAATTTTGAGGATCAATGGTAATCTGCACTTTGTCGGGAGCGCTCGAAGCCGGGAGGACGTTCCCCGGCAAGTCGGCGGGATTGGTGACATGGGGCCGCACCATGGTGCCGCCGCTGGCAATAGCACCGATGGCCCGCGCCAATTGGATGGGGGTGACGGCCACCGCACCTTGCCCGATGCCGACCGAGATGGTTTCTCCGGCGTACCATTTCTGCTTGAAGTTGCGCAGTTTCCATTCTTCCGACGGCATCACGCCGGTAACTTCCTGGGGTAGATCGATGCCAGTCCGCTGTCCCAACCCGAACAAGGTCGCGTATTTTGCTATACGGTCGATCCCCAGTTTTTCGGCCAAGGTATAGAAGAAGACGTCGCAGGACTGATAGATTCCCTTGCTGATGTCTACTTCTCCGTGAACCCGATGTTCCGCAGTTACCCAGCACTTGAAATAGCGCCCGTAGAAAACCGCGCCACCGTTGCAGATCACGTGCAGATCCTGGGCAATTCCTTCCTGCAAACCGGCGGTGGCCATGATGATTTTGAACGTGGAGCCGGGGGCCAACTGCGCCTGGATCGCCTTATTGAGAAGCGGATGCTCATCGTCAGCGACTAACTTTGCCCACTGATCACGGGAAACACGCACGGCAAAATCATTGGGATCAAAGGTCGGCCGGCTCACCATGGCCAGAATTTCGCCATTGCGCGGATTCATGGCAACGATGGCGCCATTTCTGCCTTCCAACGCCTCCTCGGCGGCGATCTGCAAATCGAGGTCGATGGTGAGCTTAAACTGCTTTCCCGGGACAGCGGGCGTCTCGTCGAGCCTTCCAACTTCCTTGCCCTTGCTATTCACGACCGCCCGGCGCGAGCCGTTCTTGCCCATCAGAATGTCGTTGTATTGGAGTTCGACTCCGGACTTACCTACCACATCGCCCGGACTGTAGAGCTCAAACTGCGGTTGATTGAGCATGTCCTCGCTTACTTCGCCGACATAGCCGATCAAGTGCGCCATGAAGCCTTTGCGAGGATAGAGGCGACGATGCGCCATGATGGTGTCGAGCTCAGGCAACTCATTGCGGTGGGACTCGATAAAAGCCACTTCGTCCTGCGTGATGTCGTCCTTTAAAAAGATCGGCTGATATTGTGGCGAGCCTGCGAAATGGCGAATGCGATCCCTGACCTCCTTGGGATCCATGTGGAGACCCTCGGCGATAAGATCGGCGTCAACCGTGAGATCGCGGGAAGAGTCGCGCAACAACAGCGCGGTGAACGAGGGGTAATTTTCCACGATGGTGCGGCCTTCACGGTCAAGGATCTTGCCACGGGGCGCAAGAATGGGCACATTGCGAATCCGATTTTTCTCGGCCAATGACGCATAGAACTCGCTTTGCACCACCTGCAACCGCCATAAGCCGTAAGCCAGAACGAGAAAAATGGAGAGGATTACGTACTGAACTGCGGTCAGGCGGACGGCGGATACTTTTTCGTCGCGGCCAAACATCAGGCGGATCTCAACTCCAGGTTCGCCGCCGCAAACACCACCGCGACGCTCCTGACGAATTCATCCTTTCGGGAAGTTAACTCTATTGTAACCCGCAAGGTTGCTGCCTCGCCTCTGCCCTTAGTAACTGAAGGGCATCGCCATTATGGGCAGGGATATGGCATTCCCGGGATTGATGGCGTGCCCGGAATGACGATGTCCGGCGTTGCCGGTGAAACCCGAAGCAAGAAGTTCGAGATCTTCCCTCGATCGGGAAGTTCCGCTCACGATGACGGTACTCTGCGCTGCCCCTAGGATTGACAAGTGACTGACGTACCCGTGGGAGGTTACTTTTTTGCAGAGGATGGTCGTGGGATCACAGACGCTTCGAGTCGGCCAGCTGATGATCGCTACAGCAACTCAATCGGAGAATTTCCGCATGGAAGTTGACCGCCGGCGAGAGCCTCGCGTCGAGTCCAACCTTGACGTACTCATCTGGGGGATTGATGCCCAGGGGCTGCCCTTCGCGCAGACGGCTCTCGCCCGCAACATCAGCGGCCAAGGGGCACTGTTATGTGGAATCAAGCAGGTGCTGCGTTGCGGAGACCCGATCGTAATCCAATACGGAAAAGAACGCGCCCGGTTCAGAATAGTATGGACACGCGATTCCGCAAATGGACAAAAGATACGAGCGGCGGTTCAGAAATTAGAAGCTGACGAGTGCCCGTGGAAGGATGAACTTCAGGCAAGCGGGTCTGCGAGCTCACGCAGCATGACAGAATCTGCCCAGCGTGTTTCCCTGTTTCCGCACTACTAACTCCTGACTATTGAGCTTAGGTTCGTTGCTTGAACCGATCTAACAGGGCGAACATGGCGACACCTATGATGGCATTCGCCAGTGCAGAGACCAGTTCGTGGGCCCAGCTCCAGTGCAGCGTCACCCCGACGAGGCCACGCGCGACCGTGAAGTACACGATCTCGTGGACAACGTAAAAGAAAAGAATCACCAGGAAACGCGAACCGGCATTTTCGATGTCGATTTTTACTCCGAGCGATGACGCCCCATAGCCTACAACCGTGTTGGCGATTCCATAGACGCCAAGGGGCAGGGATGGCGTGAGAGCGTCCTGCAAAATGCCAATGGCTGCTCCGGTCACCATTCCTGAAACCTGGCTACGGCGCGCGACCGCAAAGAAAATCACCACCAGAAGCGGCAAGTCGAAGATCGAGAAGAAGTGCAGCCGCAGCGGCACGAATGCCTGCAGGAACACCGCAATCAGCGGAAGCAAAATGGCTACCGGAACGCTGAACCGGTAAACCTCGATCTGCTCAGTAGATGTGTACGTGATAGGCACGCTATTGAGATTGATCCTGTGGCATGGATTGGGTTTTTGGAACAGTTGGCGGTACTTCCGGGTTTGCGGCGGGTGCCCCGGCGCTCGGCTGCGCCTCTGAGTTTGATTGTGACTCGGACTGGGTCGCTCCAGTAGCAGGAGCAAGCGTTCCCTTCCCGGTTTTCTGTGCAGAAGCTGGCTGGGCAGCAATCGTCCCACTCATAGGCTTTGTGCCGGAAGCAGAACTGCCGGGGGACCTTGGCGAGCTAGAGCCGGCCGAGACCTTGGAAGTGGTGGGTGTTTGTGTGGTCGCTTCGCCATTGGATGTAGATCCAGATGCGGCTGGTGCGGGAGCAATCTTTAAACCGCTAGTTGGAGGTGGAGGGGCGGTTGGATTTGCGGGTGCAGGCTGGTCAGGGATGGAGGGCAAGCGCTGCGCCAGAATGTCCGCGGCCCGAAGATGCTGGGTCTCGATCACCACTGGCTCCCGTTCCTGCTCCTGGGTGATCACCAGCACTTCTTCCAGCCTGCCCAAGTCAGCCGCGGGTCTCACGCGAATATTCAAAAACAGTTCGGGGCCGGGAGAAACTCTAGTGACGGTGCCGACAAGTAAACCTTTAGGGAAAATTCGATCTCCACCACTGGTGAGCACTCTTTCGCCGGGCTGCACGGATTCATCCGTCATCACTTTTTCCAGGACAACCTCTCCGGCGGGGGTTCCGCGCAGCACGCCCTGCAAGCGCGATCTTTCCAGGATGGCACCGACGCCGCTCATCTGATCGTCAATCAGCAGCACACTTGCCACGTGATCCTGCACTCCGCGCAGCACTTTGCCGACGATGCCGTCCGCCGTGATGGCCGCCATATCCGGCTTAATGCCGTCCCGGCTGCCTTTGTCGATATAGATTGAGCGCGATTGCTCGCTGCCGCTGGAGCCGATTACCTGGGCCGCAACTGTTCTTGCAATGAACTTTTCCTTAAAACCTAGCAGGGCCTGCAAACGGTGGGCTTGTTCGGCATCCTCATTCAAGCGCACCCGCTCGATCTCAAGCTGTTCGATCTTCTGTTTGAGCTCCCGGTTCTCCTGCCGGACTCCGCGCAGATAGAAATAGTTACGCCAGAGACTACGGGCGCCGTTCTGAAAACCGACAATAGTCTTTTCCAAGGGGCTTACCGCGTCCACGGCCCAAACCCGGATGAGGCGAGTGGGAGCATTCTCGCCGGGTCGTTTGACCTGAATTGCCAACCCAAGCACCTGGCCAAACAGCAGGGCCGCAAGCACGGTCAGATTACGATAACGGCTGATGAGATGGTCCATGAAGCAGCTTCAAGTTTCGAGTTTCGAGAAACGGCCCGAGATGACAAGAACCCACTTCTTAGTCTACCGCCAATGGAAGGAATCAACTCGAAACTTGAAACTCGAAACCCGAAACTGGTTCCTACTCAATCGATATCTTTCGCAGCAGCTTGAAGTCGCTGAGCATCTTGCCGGTTCCCAGCACCACGCTGCAGAGAGGATCGTCGGCAATGGAGACCGGCAACCCGGTTTCCTCGCGGATGCGCTTGTCCAAATTCTTAAGCAAAGCGCCGCCACCAGTGAGCACAATTCCGCGATCGCTGATGTCAGCGGAGAGCTCGGGCGGTGTGCGCTCCAAGGCGACGCGAATGGCATTCATAATGGTAGAAACGCACTCGCTCAGGGCTTCGCGAATTTCGCTGTCGTCCACGGTAATGGTTTTGGGAACGCCCTCAATCAGATTTCTGCCCTTGATCTCCATGGTCAGGGGCTTCTCGAGCGGATAGGCCGAACCAATTTCCATCTTGATCTGCTCCGCGGTGCGCTCGCCCACGAGCAGGTTATATTTCCGCTTGAGATAATTCATGACAGCTTCGTCCATCTGATTACCGGCCATGCGCACGGAGCGCGAATAGACGATGCCGCTGAGCGAGATCACTGCAATGTCTGTAGTTCCGCCGCCGATATCGACGACCATGTTTCCGCTGGGCTCGGTGATGGGCAGGCCTGCGCCGATCGCCGCTACCATGGCCTGCTCCACGAGATGCACTTCGCTCGCTTTGGCACGATAAGCGGAGTCCATAACCGCTCGCTTTTCCACCTGGGTGATCTCAGAGGGGACGCCGATAACGATCCGGGGATGCACCAGCATTTTGCGGTTGTGGGCTTTCTGGATGAAATAGTTGAGCATCTTCTCGGTGACTTTGAAATCGGCGATCACGCCGTCCTTCATTGGCTTGATAGCGACGATATTGCCGGGGGTACGGCCAAGCATCTCTTTAGCTTCCTTGCCTACGGCTTCAACTTCGCCCGTGTTCTTGTTGATGGCCACAATGGAAGGCTCGTTCACGACGATGCCTTTGCCACGCGCGTAGACCAGAGTGTTGGCCGTGCCGAGATCGATGGCAAGGTCGCTGGAAAAGAGACTGAACAGCGATCTCAGGTTGTGCGTTCCGGTGGAATGAAACCCATTCGATGACATAGGCGAAGCTTTTCTCTCTTGTGAACTAGATGTCCGGCATTTTGGTGGGGGCCACAGTTATTCTATGGGATAACCTGAAGCCCTTGTTTGCACCAAAGTGCCAGCCCTCAGGAGCATCACTCGCAGGGCCCCCACTGCTTATTGAATCACGACCTTCTTCTGTAAAGTATTTACGCCCCCTTTAGCATTCTGGGCGGTGATTGTAATCACGTTTTCGCCCGTGGCCAACGGCGGCGTGAAGTAATGAAACCTGCCGTCATTGCCCACCAGAGGAACCTCGGCGCCGTTCACCATGACCCGGGCCCCGGTCTCGGTCTTGCCCATCAACTCGAGCACATGCCCATGCTGAATAAAGGGATCAAGTTCGAGGCTAAGGGCCTCGGTATCTTTTCCCCTGGGGATGATGGTGAAGCGGTTCTTCTCGCTCTCCACGGACTCCTTGCCCGTCGCATCCACGGATTGAACCATCCAGTAGTATGCGCCTTGCTCCAGCCCGGAGACCAGGACATCCGCTGTCTTAACGTCGCGGTCCACAATGGTGGAAGAGAAATAAGGATTCTTTGAAATCCGCAGCCTATAACCTTTGGCGTTGGCCATCTTGGTCCAGGAAAACTCCACCGGCCGAGGATCGCTGGATACGAAGATCGGCGCCATATTGGCCGGCGAAATCGGGGTGGGTGGGCCAATCTCCTTCGTCATCTCCATGTGCGGGGACTGGCTATGAAAATTAACTTTCTCCCAATCTGCCAAGCGAACCGTTTCACCATTGCGGGTGATGTCGCCAGAACCCTTTTTGACCAGGATCTCGTGCTCATCCGATTTGGGATCGTTCCGCACCATGGCCGCCGAATCTGGCGCCAGGGAGGCGGTTGCACCCGCCACGATGACCTGCGATTTTGAACCCTGGGAGTAGGTTGCCGTTGCCAAATCCACGGTTCCGGTGCTGACTGTGACAGCGACATTGGTTTGTTGCTGATCGTTGGCCGAGTTTTCTTCCACCACGATGAGCGAATCCTGCTTCACCGTGTAGTTGGTGCCATCACCGAAGACAATCTTGGCCATGCCTTCGGAACTGGTTTGCACCACGTCGCCTTTTTCCAAAGGAATGCTGTAGTCGGCGGTCGTCCAGTTACTGGCGTTGGCCTTCTTCACGCGCACGGTGCCATCGAGAGCGGTGAAATGGGCTTGCTGCGAGTTCATCGTGCGCGGTTTGGCTTGGGCTCCGGCCCCGGCCACCCACTCCAGGACATGACGACTCAAGCCGCCCGCTGCCTTAATGCCGTTATCGGTAAATTGCGGGAAAGCCAGCCGCATGCAAATGAAAACGATAGAAAGCCCAGCCAATACCGTCAGGGCCACGCTGCGATACGTGACTGTCTTCCACGCGATGTGGATACCAGGCTTGAGGTTCGCCGACACCAAGACCACCAAGAACCAGCCAAATTCAATTGAATATGCGGTTAAGTCGAGAGTACCACAGGCCGAAAACACACAGAACAGGTAATCAGTTTGAGAGGTTACCTTCGTGTGGCGGGGTGCTTCCCTGCGGCCAGCCGACTGCGTTTCACTGGCAATTTCCGTGAAATGGCGTATGCTTACACTGCTCCCGTCCAGGCGACGACGCCTCCATAGAGTCGGCTATGAAGCACCCCACCCTTCGCGTCGGTAGAACGCATTTGGGCCGGCGAAGCATGTTCCTGCTGGGAACTGTTTGTTGGGGAATGATGTGCGCATGTTCTGCGGTTGCGCAGAGTCAAGCGGAACCGCCGTCTATTCCCGCCGAGAGCTCCACGCCTGCGCCGGCAGAGGACAAGACTGCTCCCGAGATGACATCGCATGACGAAGCGACTACGTTCAAGGTGAACGTGCGATTGGTCCTGGTGCGGGTGGTGGTACGCGACCCCATGGGCCATGCCGTCGGCGATCTGCACAAGCAAGACTTTCGACTATTCGACAATCACAAGCCGCAGGTCATAAGCCAATTCTCGGTGGAGCAGCCGGGAAGCCAGGTGGCAAGGGAGCAAGAAGCAACCGAAATCCGCAGCAGCGAAAGCCCAATCAGCAAAACGCCAAACGTACCCGAGCGATTCATCGCTTATCTGTTCGACGACATTCACCTGCAGATGGAAGACCTGCTTCCCGTTCGTACGGCGGCGGATCGCCGTTTGAAGGCAATGCAGCCCACGGATCGCGCCGCGATCTTCACCACCTCGGGCCAGAACAGTGTTGATTTTACCGATGATCGTGCCAAGCTCCACCAAGCCTTGCTTGGCCTTCAGCCACACCCGCTTGCCCCCAAGGACATGCAACAGTGCCCGTACATGAGCTATTACATGGCTGATCTGATCATGAATAAGAACGATGCTCAAGCGTTGGATAACGCGACCCGGGATGCGATGCAATGTGGCCTTTCAGCGATGCGCGGACTCAGCGCCACGCAGATGTACCAGAAAGCACAGGTATCGGCTGAAGAGGCGGCGGAGCAGGAACTGAGCTTCGGAGACAGCGAGACACATCTTGTGCTGGCCTCGATAAAGGATGTGATGCGCAGGGTGGCGGCCGTGCCGGGACAGCGCACGGTTGTACTAGTCTCTCCTGGCTTTCTTACGTACCAATGGGAACAAGAGCTGACCGAGGTCATTGATCAGGCAATACGCACCAATATCATGGTGAGCACCTTAGACGCTCGCGGTCTTTATGTTCCCCCGCAATTCGCGGACGTTAGCCAGACGAACGTGCCCAATCTTGTGGCAGCACCTCAGGAATCGTTGTATCAATCGCAGGAAGCCTCCGCCGATGACGAAGTGCTGCTCACCTTGGCCGAGTCTACGGGCGGGACGTACTTCCACAACAATAATGACCTTGAGGGCGGCCTGAAACAGGCGGCAGAAACCCCGGCGTACTATTACGTTCTCGGCTTTGCTCCACAAAACCTGAAGTATGACGGGCGCTTTCACAGCCTGAATGTGAAGCTGGCTAATCCCGGGAGCTTCACTCTAGAAGCGCGAAGAGGTTATTACGCTCCAAAACAACCACCCAACGCGGAAGAAGAGGCCAAACAGGAAATTCAGGAGGCCCTGTTTTCGCAGGAAGAAATGCGGGACCTTCCGGTAGACCTGCACACGCAGTTTTTCAAACCCAGCGATACCGATGCCAAGCTTTCTGTGCTGGTCCATGTGGATGTGAAGCGGTTGCATTTTCAGAGATTGGAAGGCCGTAATAACAACAATCTGACCATCGTTGCCGCGCTATTCGACCGCAATGGCAGCTTCGTCGAGGGAAACAAAAAGATTCTCGAAATGCACTGGAAGGACGACACGCTGGAACATAAGTTGGATAGGGGAGTAACCTTGAGGACCAACTTTGATGTAAAGCCGGGCAGCTACCTGGTCCGGCTGGTAGTGCGTGACAATGAAGGCTTGCTCTCGGCCGAGAATGGGGCGATTGAGATTCCGTAGTTCGCAAAGAGGTGCTTTATGACGCGTCACCGGTTGCTGGCTTGGTCAGGCGTTGCATTACTCGCGAGCGTGTGGATGTGTTGGCGCGTTTTTTCTACCCCTGCGGTCCAGGCCCAGCAGGAGGATGCCGCGGCTACGCTGAAAGCAGAAGCGCGCCTGGTTTTAGTCGATACGATTGTTACCGACAAAAAAGGCAATTACATCCACGACCTCACGCAACAGGATTTCAAGGTTTGGGAAGACAACAAACAGCAGACCATCAAAAGTTTCTCCTATGAATCCGAGAATGGGCGCTCTTCCACCCCGCAAAGGCACTATTTAGTTTTGTTCTTTGATGACTCGAGTATGGAGTTTGGGGACCAGGCGCAGGCCCGCGCCGCCGCTGCCAAGTTCATTGATGCGAATGCCGGTCCAAGCCGTCTGATGGCGGTAGCTGAATTTGGGGGCACGACCCGGATTACACAAAACTTCACGGCCAGTGCTGATCGTCTGAAGCAGGTGGTAGCTGGGGTAAAAGGTTCTGCCGTGGCCTCCAATGCTCCGCCGGCGGATAGCACCGTCCCGTCCATTGCCGCGCCACAAACGGGAGTTCAAGTGGCCTCTCTTGGCACGCCTCCGGTGGGGATGCCTTCGCTTACTAATGCGGAAGTGGACTTCGGAGCTCGCACGGTGCTGCTGGCATTGCGCGACTTGGCCAAGAATCTAGCATCGGTACCGGGACGGAAAACTCTGGTGATGCTGACCTCCGGTTTCCCGCTGACACCGGAGCTTCA
>Ga0187781_10000030_pt1 | contig 90364 bp, 81 predicted proteins | sample 0715_SJ02_MP02_2_FD_132447 | JGI IMG/M metagenome (GOLD analysis project Ga0187781, IMG submission 132447) | Tropical peat soil microbial communities from peatlands in Department of Meta, Colombia - 0715_SJ02_MP02_20_MG | ecosystem: Environmental > Terrestrial > Soil > Wetlands > Peat | place...
AACACTCACTTCGCGAGCCTTTCGCAATGATCAGCTTCCTTTGCTCTATAGGGACCTACATGAGCTGACAGGTTTCGAGATGGCTCTGCCGATGAACACGGGCGCGGAGGCTGTCGAAACCGCCGTCAAAACGGCCCGCAAATGGAGCTATGAGGTAAAGGGAATTCCAGAGGGACAGGCGGAAATCATAGTCTGCGCAAACAATTTTCACGGACGCACAGTGACCCTCATCAGCTTTTCGTCGGAAGCGCAGTATCGCCGAGGTTTCGAGCCGCTCACGCCCGGATTCAAAGTGATTCCATTCGGAGATGCGTCTGCGCTCAAAAAAGCGATTACCTCAAATACCTGCGCGTTTCTTGTGGAACCCATTCAAGGAGAGGCTGGCGTCATCATTCCGCCTCGGGGCTATCTAAAAGAGGTGTGCGAGATCTGCCGGCAAAATCGTGTGTTGCTCGTGGCCGACGAAATTCAATCGGGCCTCGGGCGCACGGGCAAGCTCTTCGCTTACATGCACGAAGGAATTCGGCCCGACATTTTGATTGTCGGCAAGGCTCTGGGCGGCGGCTTCTATCCTGTCTCTGCAGTGCTGGCGGCGCGAGAAATTCTGGGAGTATTCAACCCGGGCGATCACGGCAGCACATTTGGCGGCAATCCGCTGGCTTGCGCGGTAGCCCGCGCGGCTTTGCGGGTCCTTATCGAAGAAAGGCTGACGGAGCGTTCGGCGGAGCTTGGCGCTTATTTCCTCGGGTTGCTGCACACGCTGCGCAACTCCTGCATAAAAGAAGTCCGCGGGAAGGGGCTGTGGATCGGCGTCGAATTGCAGACAGAGGCGCGGCCCTATTGCGAAGAGTTGAAGGATGAAGGGGTTCTTTGCAAGGAGACACACGACAAAGTCATCCGTATCGCTCCGCCGCTAGTCATTCGACAAGCGGAAATTGACTGGGCGTTCGAGCGTATTCAGCGAGTCTTCGAGAAATCAGCGTAGTAAGTTCAGTTCATCGGGCCCGGACGAATCCGCGGCAGGATTCGCAAAGGGTTGTCCGCTTCAAGTCGATCCACTCGACCGCATGAGACGGCGCCATCACACAGGCATAGTCGTCACAGTGGGCAATTCCGAGAGTGTGGCCTAGTTCGTGGGCAGATTCCTTGACGAGGCGGCTCACCAGCAACTCGTGGTCCGAGGGCAAACCATAGAACTCCTGGCGCAGTCGAAACGCCGAGACGACCGCGCAGCGTCCGTCCAACTGCGCCTCCCCGAAAACAAATGTCAGGATGGGGATAAATAGGTCGAATGGCGTAACAGCCAATAACCGCGTATCCGACGGAATCTGCCGTGCAGCAAGAGCGGCGAGTATTTCGGTGGAGGAATACTGCTGCCTTCGCACGTTCCATGCGTAGGAGGGATCCCGCTCGGGCGGGAGGATCTCACACGGGACCGAAAATTCCTTCGCCAGTCCCTTCTGGAGTGCGTCGAGAAGCGTGAGCGCCACTTCTCCGAGCGGTAGCAGCTGAATTCTGTTCACAGGGCATCGGCCATTATTTTCTTCCAACCGTATTTCTTGAGCTTGTTGTGGAGTGTCACGCGATCGATGTCCAGAATCTCCGCAGCCAGCGTCTGATTTCCCTTGCAATCTTCCACGACGGATAGAACGTGGGCGCGCTCCACATCCTCCAGTGTGCGGCCGTTATGTTCCTGGCCGGACAACTGAAGCGAGAAATCCTGCTCGCGAAGCTCGGGCTCCTGGGCGACCACCATGCCGCGCTCGACGGCGTTTTCCAGCTCCCGGACATTTCCCGGCCACTGGTAGCGGTCGAGAATGTCCATTGCACTGGGCGAAACGCGAGTGATTTGCTTGTTCATGGAAACGGAAAATTTCCGAATGAAATGTTCGACCAGAATCGGGATGTCTCCCTTGCGCTCCCGCAGAGGCGGGAGCTCGATCTGGAACACATTCAGCCGGTAATAAAGATCCGCGCGGAATTTTCCTTCCTGAACGAGCGCCTCGAGATTTTTGTTCGTTGCGGCGATGCAACGGAAGTCCACCGGAATGGGGCGGCTGCTGCCGACTCGCGTGATTTCGCGCTCCTGCAAAACGCGCAGCAAATCCGTCTGAGTTTTCAGGCTGATGTCGCCGATCTCATCGAGAAAAACCGTCCCGCCTTCAGCCACTTCAAAGCTTCCCTTCTTGCGGTATTGCGCGCCGGTGAAGGCTCCTTTTTCGTGGCCGAAGAGTTCGCTTTCAAGAAGCGTTTCCGCGAGAGCCCCGCAATGAATCACCACCAGCGGATTGAGGCGCCGCGGGCTGGCAGCATGAATGGCGCGCGCGCAGAGCTCCTTGCCCGTCCCGCTTTCCCCTTTGATGAGCACGGTTGCCTCGGTCGGGCCGACGGTCTGGATCGCTTCGAACACGCGCATCATCGCGGAACTCTGGCCCACGAATTCCTTCGGTTGCGCCATGGCTACAACGGTCTCCCGCAGCCGCACGTTTTCGCGTTCGGTGCGGCGATGCGCGAGCGCATTGTGAATCGTGTGGGCGATGTCGTCGGGATCGAAAGGTTTTGTGACGTAGTCATAGGCTCCATTTTTCAGCGCCGTGACCGCCGTTTCAACCGAGGCATAGCCCGTCATGATGATGACGATCATTTCCGGATCGATTTCGTGGATGCGTCTCTGCAATTCCACACCGTCGGTCCCCGGCATCTTGATGTCAATCAGCGCGAGGTCGAATCGTTGCGCCGCCATCTTCGCGAGCGCTTCCTGGGCGCTCTCGGCAACGGTGACGTCGTAGCCTTCCTCACGAAACCATTTCCCAAGCGAGTCGCGGACGATCAGCTCGTCATCCACAATCATCAAATTACCTTTGATGGCCACTTGCACTCACCTCCTTCATCGTTGCAATGGGTTCGGCGGCCGAAACAGGATTGGGCCCGATCGGAAGCGAGATCATGAATGCAGTTCCGAGACCCCGTTCGGACTCCACCTTGATCTCCCCATGGTGCCGCTCAATGATGCTGTGGCTGACCGCCAGTCCGAGCCCCAAACTGTGGCCGCCTTCTTTTGTCGTCATGAACGGCTCAAAAATGTGCGCGAGAACCTCGGCAGGAATCCCTTCTCCGTTGTCGCGAATTTCGATCAGCACTTTCGGCAAGTCGGGGGATCGATGGGACGCGAGTGTCAGAGTTCCTCCGCGAGGCATCGCCTCGATAGCGTTCATCACCAGCGCGAGGATTACCTGGGCGACCTGTCCGCCGTCGCATGTGACGCCGGGAAGATCCGGCGCCAATTCCAGGTGCAGGTCAATATTGCCAATCTCGAGCTTGTGTTGAACCAGCTTGCAACAGCGCTGGATGATCGCGTTGATGTCTGCAAGCTCATACGTCATGGGCATGGCCCTGGCGAAGGTCATCAGGTTCTTGACGATTTCGCCGCAACGCCGGCTTTCGCTTTCGATCATGTCGAGCGTGCTGAAAATCTCTTTCTCCGCTGCGTTCGTCTGCGAATAACGCCTTTTGAGCAGCTTCGCGTACGTCAGAATTCCGGCCAGAGGATTATTGATTTCATGGGCCACCACGGCGGCAAGTTTCCCGATGGAGGCCATCTTCTCCGCTCGCAGCATCTGCTCGTGCGCGGCGGTGAGCTGGTTGGTTTTCTCCTCCACGCGCGCTTCGAGGGTTTTTGTCCAGCGATCGATCTCCTGCCGGGCTTCGCAAAGCTGCCGGCTCATCGTGTTGAACGATCTGGCAAGGTCGGCCAGCTCGCCATCCGAATCCACTTCGATCTGGTAGCCCAGGTCGCCCGAACCAAGCCGCTCGGTGCTCGCTTTCAACGCGACAAGAGGAACGTGGACGACGCGCCAGACGAAGAGCGCGCTAAGAAGTGAAACCGTGAGCACCGCGAGAACGGTGTAGAGAATCGTCTGCTTTGTCGATTGGGCCATATCCGCATCCGCAGCGGCGAGGGATAGGTTCGTATCGAGGACGCCCAGAATTTCCTGGCTCGCCGGATGGTAGTGGCAATCCGCCGAGGAGCAAGCGGGCGAGTTTTCAATCGGATTGATGATTCCGAGCGAGCGCTCTCCGTTGGCCTGGCGATACATCCGGAAGCGGTCGGGACGATTGAGGCGGCTGAGCGGGGTGCTCTGCGCGTGGCACGCATAGCATGCCTCGCCGCGCTTATCCACCAAGGTGTTCGTTTCCTTGGGATCCGAGGAAAAGCTGATCCGGCCGTCTTGATTCATGATCCGGATGCGCACGATTCCCGGCCCGCTCCCGACGTCCTGGATCAAGTGGTACAGCCCTTCGCGCTCGTTTCGAAGCATGTAATAGGTCGCGTTCTGCTTAATCACGTTGCTGACGCGATCCGCGCTCGCGAGCGTGCTTTGCTCGAGGTGCCGGCGATGAAGGCGAATGTTCAGATAGCCGAGCAAGCCGATGGCGAGCGTCAGGGAAAGGGCCAACAAGGCGACCAAGCGAAAACTGAGGCTCCTGGTAATCTGCCGCCAGCGGCTTTTCATCGGCGCATGTGAATCAGGGGTTGGCATTGGACAACTCGGGCGCACGCGGCTCCAGAGCAGCCTCGTGCCCATTTTCCGCCTGGAAGATCGGCAGATACTTCACCGCGAGCGCGAAAATGGCGAATGCCACGCCGATGATGCTCGCTGTGACTGCCAGTTCTGTCCATTTGGGGAAATAGTGCATTCCGGCTGAAGATTCCATGCCCGTGATCGCCACGTTCATTCGGTTCGTGACGAAGCCGAGGACTACCAGCACGGAGCTGAGGTAGAGTCCCCCGGCGCTTTCACGGATTTTTGGAACCATCAGCAATCCGATCGGGACAATCAAGCCCATCACCACTTCCAGCAAGAACAGATTCGCCTCATAGCTCCGATGGGCTACGAGTTTCAGCGCCCCTCGCTCGAATAAATCCTGAAAGCGGATGACGGAATACACACACAGCGCCACAAGAAGCGTCCGCCCAAGACTCCGCAACAGTGAAATCTCGAGTTGCTTCCCGAAATGCCGTGAGCTCATACAGGATTCGAAAATCGTCATGGCCAGGCCGACACAAATCGCGGAAACAAAGAAAAGCACGGGCAGAAGCGGCGTGTACCAGAGCGGATGCAGTTTGTTCGGGACGATCAAGTACAGGCTCCCGAGCGACGACTGATGCAGCGTCGAGAGGATCACACCCAGGATAACGAGGGGGATCGACACGGCATGCTGGATTTTCAGCAGCTTTTCCATTCGCAGGCGCTCGAAGATCACCGGCGCAAATTCCAGCGAGAGCACCGTCGTGTAAAGCGTCACACACCACGCCACTTCGAACATGACCGATCTTGGATTCCACATAACCAGGGGATGCCAGATGCGGTATCCGCGCCCGAGGTCGAAAAGCAGCGCGACAACAACCAATAGATAGCCGAGGAAGGCCGTAAGAATCGTAGGTCTCACAATCGGCTGAAACTTTTTCAGATGAAAGATATATACGGTGGCCGTCAGGGTGAAGCCGCCGGCGGCCAGCATCACGCCGCACATCACGTCGAATCCGATCCACAGGCCCCAGGGGAAAGCGTCACTCAAATTTGTCGTGGCGCCCAGCCCTCGAGTAAATCGAAGGACCGTGGCGTAAGCGCCAGCGGCCAGCACCGCCGCCAGGATTCCTTTCCAGAACGTTATCCCCGGCTTAAACATCTTGATTTCTCCTCAACTCTTCTTCTCGGGCCATGCTTGCGATTCCCTGGCACTCCCTTCAGCGGCGGCGACAGCAGTGCGGCGGTCCGTGATCCACCAGATTCCGCCCAGCAATGCGGCTCCTATGGTCACAAGATCGGGGATGTGGGAAAGCGCGCGATACGTAAGGATCGGCATGGACTGGTCGCCCAGGTTTTGCTTGTAACCGAACTCCTCAAAGGGGATGCTCGAGAGGAGTAACACGGAGGTTCCACCCACCTCGTTGAGTCCATAAATGTGATCGACGTATTGGCCGGGGTTCGAAGCAATTCGCGCGCGCGCCTCCGCAATCAGGGCGTCTCGATCTCCAAACTTCGTAGCCCCGGTCGGGCATGCAGCGGCGCAGGCGGTTTGCTGCCCTTTGGCGACGCGATCCGCGCACATGTCGCATTTGCGGACTAGAGGAAGCGCTTTGCTCCACTCATATTTCGGCACCGAGAACGGGCACGCCAGCATGCAGTAACGGCACCCGATGCACCGGGAAGCTTCATACGTCACCGGGCCATCAGCACTCTTGTGGAACGCTCCCACCGGGCAAACCGACGCACAAGTGGGATCCTGGCAATTCATGCACAGCCGCCGCATGAATTTGTCGCCCTTAGCCAAAACCACGGTGAACTTGTTTTCGGACTGCTTGGATTCGGCGGCTATCTCTTCGTTATAGGGAAGGCCGTTGCGTTCCGCGCAAGCTTGCTCGCACAACTTGCAGCCGATGCATATCGTGGCGTCGTATAAGATGGCTTTACTCATAGGGACTCCTGTCGTCGGCCCATCCAAGAACTTTTCTGGAGGATTTGCGTGCAGGTCGACCCTGCTTTGCGCTTGAGTTATGAAGAGAAAGCGTTGAAGATTGCAGCGGGCCTTTCCTCACTGCCGTTGAATTTCTCCGCATGGCCGCTCATCCAAGACAAGGATCGGTTGCTTGAGGAAATTTCCCCGTGACAATGGTCACGTTTCACGGTGACTTTTGTCACCCGCGAGGACCAGCCGGAATTTGTCTGCCCACCCCAAAAAGAGTCCGGCCCCGCCCACTTTTTGGTGGGCGGGGCCGGAGTACGAGCGGTGCTCCTCTTTTTTCTCAGCTCAGAAAGAATTCACGCGTGATTTCAGCCCACTTCTCGTCCGGCAGTTCGGCGGTCAAGTCGTGGACCGCGAGGCCGCCATCCTGTGCGACAGCTCCGACCATCGCCGGCATCCTTGCATGCAGGCGGCTGGCTGCTTCCGCCATCCATCGGCGAGCTACCTCGCCGCTCAGCAGGTTGCGGAACATCGTCGCCGCGTCGGGCGAGAACACCGACATCAACCAGCCCTTTCCATACGGATCCTGGCAGGGCAGAGAAGTATCGCCGCTCAATGCTTCGTTGACGTTTGTCACTTCGCCTTCGATCGGGCTGACGAGTTCGGCTTTGCTGCCGTCGCGGAAGATGGCGGCGAACTTCTGGCCTTGGCGAATCCATTGGCCGCGCTTCGGGAGATCGATGTGGTCGATTTTGCCTGCCAGCCGCGCGGCGAAATCGTCGAGGCCCACGCGAACCAGCGTTGGGCTCTCTTGCAGCGCCCACGTATGTCCGGGGTGATAACGGCAGTTATCGGCAACCGCGAAGCCAGCCACGTAGTTGGGCAGCATCCGCGGGGCCGTCGCCAAGGGCGGTTCCGCTTTCACTGGCTCGGGAACCCGCTTTCCTTTGCGGATGTAGTCAATGGTGAGGAAGACTGCGAATGTAGCGATGAGCAGAATGATTGTCATGGCCGCCTCCTTGCCGATTCTGTTTTGCTAGCCGCTTATAAGAAGGGCAATCACTTTGCCAATCAGGGGGAGTGGCAGCAAAAAAAGGTAAATTCCAGCGTTGCAGTCAATTCCGGCGGTTACGCGGCTCATTTGAATTGCGTCAAGAGCGGACGTTCAATCGCGGCCCGATGAAAATCACTACAGTGAAATGTCGCGGTTACTGCCAGCGGCTTGCATCCACCTCATTCACTGACACATATGCCCGCACTTTAGGCTGTTGAAGTTCGCAGCGCTGCCGATGAGAAATACATCGTTCGCATCGCCCTTACTTCCGCACGCAGCATATATTTCGCGGGGGCCAGTTCCCACTCCCGGCACTCGGGCCGCCGCTTGCGAAACATCTCGGCGAGAGCAGGCTAGGCGCTGGGAGGCCTAAGAGAGTATGATTTGGCACAAGCCGGCAGCGCGCGTGGGGAGTTTGCACATGGTCGAGCCCAAGTCTCGGTTGATCGCGGGTCTCGTTACGTTTCTCGCTTTTTCCTCAGCGCCCTGCGTCTTTGCCCAGAAGCAGTCTCCGATGAAGATGCCGGGACACGAGAGCGGAATGCATCCCGGCCCGACGATGATGCGCACCTCGTTTTCGCCGGACGCGAAGCTCGCCGTCTCGCGGGATCCTTCAGAAAATTTGCTGAAAGTGCGAGTCGGGCCAGTCAAATTGCCGGCCCACGCCGATCACACGGCGCTCGCGCAGCCGCGTGATTCTTATCTGACCATTCCGTTCGACGGCTGGCTCGTGGCCTACCACCCGAAAGTTGTTGATGCTTCCGGCGCTGCGGTGACGGCGAAAGTGCTCCATCAGGTGGCCTTTTGGAATACAGGCCGGTCGGACTTTTTGTGCCCCAATAAGGAGGAGCATATCTTTGGGGCAGGCACCGAAATGGCGGATTGGCCGGCGATTCCGGGGGTCGGCTATCGCGTCCGCAGCGGCGACCGCGTGCGCGTCAGCGCGATCTTCGCAAACCCCAGCGACACGGCATTTCCCGAAATTTACCTCGACGTGCAGATGGAATACCGGGCCGCATCCGCGGACACCGCGCCGCTCAAGAGCGTTTACCCGACCTGGTTCGACGTGGAGGAGTGCCGCGAATCGGGCTACGATCTCGAGCCTGGCAAGAGCATCACCGCCGCGCGGTTTACGATGAAATTTCCGGGCGCTTTGCTGGGGGTTGGCGGTCACCTCCAGGATTACGGGCGTGGAATTCTGCTGGAGGATGTGACGCTCAAGTCAGCCATCGCCAACCTCAAGGCCCAGACGGACGCCTCCGGCCACCTGTTGAACGTGCCAATCGTTTCCTTCGCCGAGACGGGCGGCTATCGGCTCGAGGCGGGCCAAGTTGTAAGAGTGGCAGCCGCTTACGACAATCCTACCGGCCGGTATCTCCCCGAAGGCGCGATGGGCATCGTGGTGGGGTATTTCCTACCGGATCAAGAGTCCGCATTCAGTGCCTTCGAGCGTCGGCGCTCTCCATAACGGGCAAATCGCTTTCGGGTTGAGGCATTCTCTGATAGCATGAAAATTCGCTCTATTGGCGATATTTCTGTCTGGAGAAAGAGGAAAATGGCACTCGCATGTGAAATTTGCGGCAAAAAACCGCGCTACGGCAATGTGATCAGCCACGCGCACAATGTCCGCCGCCGCCGTTGGAATCCGAATCTGCGCCGCGTGAAGACCATCATTAACGGCGTGCGCAAGCACGTTCGCGTCTGCACGGCTTGCATTCGCGCCGGCCGGATCAAGAAGGCCGCTTGATGTCCTTCCCCTCGGGGGTGATCTCCTTGCGCCGCCGGTTTTTCATCTTTGCAGCGTTGGTCGCCTGCGCCTTTGCCGCATCGTGCAAAAAGGAAACCGCACCCGGCCCGGATGTTTGGGCCGTCGTGAATGGCAAAGACATTCCGCGCGATCAGGTGGAGAAATACTTTCGAACGCGCGTGAACGCCGAAGGCCCCGCCCCGTCCCAGGAAGAAGCTCTTTCGCTCAAGCTCAGCATTCTCGACGAGCTGATCAATAACGAAATTCTGATCGAGCGCGCCACCAAGCTGAGCCTGATCGCAAGCGACGCCGAAGTGGAAGACAAATTCACCGAATCGAAAAGCCCTTACACCGAAGAGGAATTCCAGAAAAAACTGAAAGACGCCGGGCTCACCGTGGATGATTTGAAGAGCGACCTTCGCCGCCAGCTCTCCGTTCAGAAACTCCTGAACCGCGAAGTGGTGGCCAAGATCTCAATCTCGGATCAAGACGTTTCCGAGTTCTACACCAAGAACCGCGCCCAATTCAACGTGGCCGAACCCCAGTTTCACGTCGCGCAGATTGTGGTTACCCCGCGCCCCGATCCCTCCGTCCACAACCGCAAGAACGACAAGGCTCTGAGCGAGGCCGATGCCAAGCGGAAGGTAACGATGCTCGAGCAGAAGCTCAACGCGGGCGCCGATTTCGCGCAACTCGCGATGGACTATTCGGAAGACTCCACCGCGGCCACCGGCGGCGACCTCGGCTTCGTCCCCGAGTCCGCTCTCAATCAGTCCGACCCGGTCCTCAAGCACGCCGTGCTATCGTTGCGCTCCGGGGAAATTTCACAACCAGTCGCCGTCAGCAAAGGCGGGGGCTACCGCATTCTGAAAATGCTAGCGAAAGAACAGGCCGGGCAGCGCGAACTTGCCGACCCGCAGGTGCAGCAATCGATCCGCGACATGCTGCGCAACCGCAAAGAGCAGCTACTGCGGTCGGCCTATATGATTCAGCAGCGCGACGAATCGCACGTGAAGAATTATTTGGCCGACCAAATCATGGACTCTCGCGGCAAACTTCCCGCGGCGAAGTAGTTCTCCACTGTTCCTCGCCGGTACACCCGGATGAAATCCCAGAAAGCTGTTGCCGCACGAGTCCGCTTGTGCCGCAATCACTCCCAGTTCAGACCTTTCTCAGCTGTGCCCCGCCGCCTTTGCAAAAAACGCCGAAGCTCTCCGCTGCATCTCCTGCGGCGTCACATCTTCCACGTGAGTAGCGATGCCCCACTGATGCCCGAAGGGATCCGTAATGCGGCCGAAGCGATCGCCCCAGAACATGTTTTCGAGCGGCATATCCACTTTGGCGCCGCCGGCGACGGCGCGGTTGAAATGCGCGTCGGCATTTTCGACGTAGAGGAACAGGTAAACTCCCGGCGACCCGGAGGGCGCAGTCGCTCCGGGGCCCATCTCATCATTCACCATGATGTGCGAATCGCCGATCATGATTTCAGCATGCGCAATCCTTCCGTCCGGCGACGGCATGCGAAACAACTCCTGCGCTCCGAATGCCTGCCTGTAGAACTCGATGGCGCGCGCCGCATCCTTGCAAGTGAGCGACGGGGTCACCGAATGATAGCCTTCCGGTATAGCTCTGACGGGATTCGACATGGAATGCTCCTTGTGGCGTTCAATTCTCCGTGCCATGCGCTTCGCTGGGGGACGCTTGCCGCCGCGCGCGGCCGGCGCACTTCACGGGGAATAAAAGTCTACATCCGGGGCTGATTGTGTCAAGCGCAGGGCGCTAGGCAATCACAGCGAGGGCTTCGCCGGCGTTGACGGCCTGGCCCTCTTTGACTAAAAGCCGCTCGACCGTGCCCGATTTCGGCGACCGAATTTCGTTTTGCATCTTCATGGCTTCCACCACAAGCAAACCCTGCCGCGCCTCGACGTGCTCGCCCGCTCCCACCAGCAGCCGGATAATTTTCCCCGGCATCGGCGCCACCACTTGCTGCCGGCCTTCGGCTTCGAGCGCGGCGCCGCGATTCCGGCTCCAGTGGCGTGGATCTCTGATGGCGGCACGAAACTCACGTCCACTCACATTTACGCGCAGATCTCCACCAACCGTTTCTACCCGTGCCTCGAGCGATTTGCCGCCGGCCAGAATGGAATAAATTCCGGGCGAGAGTTCGATTGCGTCTGCATTCACCTGTTTTCCATCGATCACGCACCGAAGTTCTTTTCCTGCCCCGGTGATCTCCACCGAATGTGCCTTCCCGTCGAGTTCGATTTCGAGCTTCACTTCGTCCGCGTCCTCACTCTAAATTCTCTCCTCCGCGTGTCACGGCTGCGGGTCGCGCTCCACCTGCTCGCGCCGCGCTTCCGTCTTCCAGCGTGATGGGGATCCTGTCGCCGCGTTTCCCGGTTGATTCCCATCGTGACCATTCATCGATCGGTGCCACAACGCCGCAGCCAAGATTGCGGCTTCCCTTACGTGCGCCGCGCTTGTCTCGACTTCCGCCCTCGCACTTCGCCGATCCTGCTCCTCGCGGAGGAAATCATCGAGCCAGCGGGTGTGGATCTCGCCTTTCTGAAAATCAGGCGCAGCGAGGATTCGCTGGAAGAGCGAAATATTCGTCTTGATGCCCCCCGCATAGTATTCCGCAAGCGCTCTCTGAAGCCGCGCGATTGCCTCGGGGCGGTCCGCTCCCCAGGCAATCAACTTTCCGAGCAGCGGATCGTACTCGTTCGGGATTGTCCAGCGGGGATAGACTCCATCATCAAGCCGCACCGAGGGGCCACCAGGCACTCGCCGCGCACCAACCGTCCCCGGACAGGGAAAGAAGTTGTTGTCCGGGTCTTCCGCATAAATCCGGCATTCGATGGCGTGACCGCGCAGCGCAACATCCTGTTGCGAAATCGGCAGCGGCTCGCCCGCGGCGATATGAATTTGGAGCTTCACCAGATCAAGCGACGTCACCATCTCTGTCACAGGATGCTCCACCTGAAGGCGGGTATTCATTTCCAGAAAATAGAAATTTCGGTGCTCATCCACGAGAAATTCAACGGTGCCCGCGTTCGTGTAGTTTCCCGCGCGCGCAAGCTTGACGGCGGCTTCGCCCATTGCTTGCCTAAGTTCGGGTGTCATCACCGGCGAAGGCGATTCCTCAATCACTTTCTGATGGCGCCGCTGCACGGAACATTCGCGCTCGCCCAGATGGATCACTTTCCCGTGCTGATCCGCGAGCACCTGAATCTCGACGTGCCTCGGCCTCGAAAGGTACTTTTCAAGATAGAGGCGTCCGTCACCGAATGCGTTTTGTGCTTCTGAAGAGGCATCGCGCCACGCCGCGGCCAGCTGGCCTTCACTCTCGACGAGCCGCATCCCTTTTCCACCGCCGCCCGCCACGGCCTTCAGCAAAATCGGGTAGCCTGTTTTCCGGGCGATGTCCGCCACGTCCTCAATTTTTTCAATCGGGTCGAGAGTTCCCGGAACCGTCGGCACTTTAGCCGCGCGCGCCAGATGGCGCGCCGCGGTCTTCGCTCCCAGTTTTTCCATTGCTTCAGGCGCAGGCCCAATGAACGTCACGCCAGCGGCTTCGCAGGCGCGCGGGAGCGCCGGATTTTCGGCAAGGAAGCCGTAGCCCGGATGAATGGCGTCGGCCCCGGCTCGCTTTGCAACGCCGAGAATTTTTTCAATTACAAGGTAGCTCTCACGCGAGGGCGCGGGGCCAATTGGATACGCCTCGTCCGCGAGGCGCACATGCAGCGCAGCCCGGTCCACATCGCTGAACACTCCCACCGAACGTATTCCCAGCTCGCGGCAGGCACGCATAATGCGCACCGCGATCTCTCCCCGGTTGGCTATCAAAATTTTGCGGAACATTCTGGCTCGCACTCGCGGGCGCCATCTTAGCACGCGGCATTCGCACCCGCCCGGCCAGGGTTGGCAACCCGCAATTGACCGGATATGATGCCCGCGGGTGGGCACGAGCTATGGTGAGCCAGGCGATGAGCGCTTCGGAACAGGATCAGTGGAAACGAGCTGCGGCTGAGGCGGCCGCGAAACTTATCGAGAGCGGAATGGTGGTTGGCCTCGGCACGGGATCAACGGCCGCATTTGCCGTTGCCGCCCTGGGCCGACGATTCCACGAAGAGCGGCTTCGATTCACCGGCATCCCGACATCCGAACGCACTGCCGAACAGGCGCGCAGCCTTGGCATCCCGCTGGCTACGCTCGGCGAATGTTCCGAGATCGATCTGACGATCGACGGCGCGGACGAAGTCGAGCGGCGAACGCTGTTTCTCATCAAGGGTCATGGCGGGGCGCTCCTGCGGGAAAAAATCGTCGCTGCTACCAGCAAGCGCATGATTGTGGTGGCGGACGAAAGCAAGGTCGTCGCACGTCTGGGCTCGCTCGTCTCCGTCCCTGTCGAAGTGGCGCCCTTTGGCTGGCAGGCCACGGAGCGAAAATTGGTCGGGCTAGGCGCGCATCCCAAGCTTCGCTTTGGTACGAACGAGAAGCCGTTCATCACCGACGGCGGCCACTACATCATTGATTGCGCCTTCGGTCCGATGGCCGACCCCAAAGAAATCGCACACCACCTCGACCACGTGGTCGGTGTGATGGAGCACGGACTCTTTCTTGGATTTGCCTCGCAGGTATTCATCGGCGGCAAGGGTGGTGTCCAAATTTTGCCTCTTGCGCACAGGGCTCGGGCGCATTCACACAGGAAAAAGCGCGCGACGAAAACCTGATCGCGCCCCACATTGCCCCCCGGCTTCGGTCGACCGCAGAGCGAATCGCATTCACACTCCCAGCCCGCCGTGTTCATTTGAGATAAACCGGTTCTGTGATACTAATTTGCGCCGATTTTAACGCGTTTCGCTCGGAGAATTTCTTAACCCTGAGAGGGTCCCGCCATCCCATTCCGAGCGCTGCGCAGTCCGGCGGGCAACACAATCTTTTCCCGAATTGAGCGTTGCGAGAATCGGGAGCTGCCAATGAACATTCTTGACATGGTTGTCGGCAAGCCTATCAAGACGAGCGACGAACGCGCGGAACAGATTGGAGCGACGCAAGGCATCCCCATTTTCGGCCTCGATGCGCTCAGTTCCGCCGCCTACGGTCCGGAAGCCGCTTTGAGCCTCCTGATTCCCTTGGGCGCACTTGGCGTGCGCTACTTGATCCCCGTCAGCGCGGCGATCATTACGCTGCTAGTGATCGTGTACTTTTCCTATCGCCAGACGATTGCGGCTTACCCCTCGGGCGGTGGATCTTATACCGTAGCGCGATTCAATCTTGGCGCGAGCGCGAGCTTGCTTGCGGCGGCGGCACTCCTTGCCGATTACATCCTCACGGCGGCCGTGGGAATTTCCGCAGGGGTGGGCGCACTAATTTCGGCGGTGCCGTCGTTGCAGCCCTATACAGTTTCGCTGTGCGTGATCATCCTGATCATCATCACGATCTTCAACCTTCGCGGCGTGCGCGAAGTCGGGTTAGCCTTTTCGATCCCCACTTTTCTCTTTGTCGCCACGCTTTTGATTACGATCGGTGCGGGCATCCTCCGCGTCATACAGGCCGGCGGGCATCCCGTGCCCGTGACTGTGCCTCCGCCTCCGCCGCCGGTGACTCAGGCCGTGACATTCTGGCTGTTGCTCAAAGTTTTCTCAAGCGGCTGCACGGCTTTGACCGGCGTCGAGGCGGTGAGCAACGGCGTGAAGGCCTTTCGCGAGCCCACCGTCAAGAATGCGCAGCGCACCCTGAGCGTGATTATTTTTCTCCTCGGCGTGCTGCTGGCTGGAATTTCCTATCTCGTGAAGGCATATGGCATCGCCGCCACGGATCCCGGCCAGCCCGGGTATCAGAGCCTTCTCTCGATGCTTGTTGCCGCCGTTTTCGGCAAAGGCTACTTCTACTACCTCACCATCGCCTCGATCCTTGCCGTTCTATCGCTTTCGGCGAACACGGCCTTTGCGGATTTTCCGCGCCTCTGCCGCGCCATCGCGCAGAATAATTACCTTCCTCATGTGTTCGGGTATCGCGGCCGGCGGCTGGTTTATAGCTATGGCATCGTCGTTCTGGCTTTCCTGACGGGCAGTCTTCTGATCGCGTTCGGCGGCGTCACCGACCGGCTCATCCCGCTTTTCGCCATCGGCGCATTTCTCGCTTTCACGCTTTCGCAGGCCGGCATGGTGATGCACTGGTGGAAAAACCGCGTCCCGCACTGGGAGAAGAGCGCAATCGTGAATGGACTCGGCGCGTTCGTCACCGGTGTCACCGTGATCGTCGTGCTCGTGGCGAAGTTCGCCGAAGGCGCGTGGATTACTCTGCTTTTCATTCCGTTTACGATGTTCTTCTTCACGATTGTCCGCCGCCACTATCACATGGTGAAGATGGAAACCACTTGCATGGTTCCAGCGCACCCTGCCAACGCCAACGAGCATCCGATTGCCATCATTGCAATCGACCGCTGGAGCAGCATCACCCGCCAGGGGATTGAGTTTGCCGCGCGGCTTTCGCCGGAAGTGATCGCCCTTCACGTGGATCCTGCCGAGCAATCGGAATTGCTGCAAATGGATTGGGAGCGGTACGTGGCCGGGCCGTTCCGCGCGGCGGGCGCGGTCCCGCCAACGCTGGAAATCCTCCCCTCGCCCTATCGCTTCGTCATCATTCCCATCGTGCAGTATGTTCTCGACCTTTCAGCGAAAAACCCTTCCCGCACGATCATCGTGGTGATCCCCGAGCTTGTGGAAGACAGATGGTATGAATATTTCTTTCACAATCAGCGTGGCCGGCTCTTGGAATGGGTGTTGCTCTCCCGCGGGAACCAGCGCATTTTTACGCTGAGTGCGCCTTGGTACGTCGGCAAGCGCGCCTGAGGCGGCAAGCAGAAGCAGAAATACCTAGATCAGGATATTGCCGTTTTTTTTTGCGGGGATTGAGGTCGCGCTTCGTTTCAAGCAAGCGCCAACAAGGCTCAATCCGCACCGGCCGAACTCCAATTCGTGTGCTGCGCACCGGCGTTCGCTCTGGCCAGCAGCATGTTCGCCACCGCTTGGTAAATTTGCTCCACCGCAGTGCGACGGTAGTCCCAGCGGGGGTCCGCGCCGGGGGAAAGGACCACCATCGTGGCATTCGCCTCGAAGAGCACCAGGTCGCCGTCCCGGTTCAATCCGAAATCGATTCCACCGTAATCGAGGCCGAGAGTTTTCTGAATCCGCGTGAGAGCGTCCAAGACGCGCGGCCCGAGGACACCGGCCATATTGGCCAGGAACTGGGCTTCCTCGGCGCGGCCAAGGGAATTATCCGCCATTTCGGAGCTGAAATAGTGAACCTTCCAATTCGAGGAGAGGGCCACGTGCAGCGGGTAGAGCTTCCCATCGATCATCATCACTCGGTACTTGCGCCACTTTTCATCGGTCCCGCGTGCCTCGAGGTACTGGATTGCCAGCAATTGTTGCCCGGGAAGCTGCGCGAGCGCGGCAGGAAGCTCATCGGGAATTTTGGCCCGCACAAAATGGTCGCCGGTGTGGAAACCGGGCGTTCGCAATAGGACGGGGAATCGGAATCCCTGTGCGGCGAGCGCGGCCTCGGCGTCGGGAGCAGTGAGAATCTCTCGCGGCAGGGCGACCGTTCTGGGGGTAACCACCCCCGGCAATCCCGAAAGGCGCCTGGATATGTCGAGCCGGCGCGTAGCGAGCACGGCCGAGGGCGGGTTGATGACGGGTGCTTGAGTGAGAGCGAGAAAAGGCTCGGCAGCCGTGAGCGCCGCTGCTGCGACGTCGGCGTCACCGATGGCATTGAATACCATTTGATGCGGAGGCAAGGCAACCTTTCGATCGTAGAACTCTGGAAGGACAACAAAGGTCCGGAACACGCGCTCATCGAGAAATTCCCGCGTTCGCACGTTGCCGCCGTTGGACGACACGAGCTGCAGCACCGATATTCCCTTGCCTTTTCCGAGATAGGGCAAGGCGATCAGGAAACGATGTTCAAAGGCTTTGCGGCGGTGCCATGCGGCGCGCTCTTCATCTCCCAGGTCCGCCAGCACATAGGACAAACCCTCATGCGCCTGCACGAGATTCGGATCCACGCGTAGAGCGTGCTCATAGTGCTCGCGTGCGGCGGCCAGCTCACCTTCTTCGCGCAGCAGATTCCCTAAATTCGACCGGCTCACGGGATCATTCGGATGCCGGGCGACGGCCTCGGCATACGCGATTCGCGCGGCTGGAAGGTTTCCCGCGGCGAGCAAGAGGCTCCCAACGTTGTTGAGCGCTGGCCCGTGCGAAGGATCGATTTCAAGCACCTTCAGGTATTCGTTTCTAGCCTCCACGGTGTGGCCCTGCTTTTGGAGGGCGAGGGCCCGCCGAAATCTCTGATCTACCAAGCTTGAATTGGATTTCATCGGTCTATCTTGAATGGCCGGTTCGGCCGACCCGGCCGCCGGGATAGATTTGCAATCGCTGTGCCACTCGGACTGGCCCCACTCTGTTCCGCCATCCATTGCGGAGGCAGGCTGGGGAACCTCGATTGCAAGAGTCCGTCCGGACGCCGCGCGCGCGGCGAGCAATTCTAAGAAAAAAATAATTAAATCGCAGTGCCGCCAGATGCCCGCAATGAGGTTCCTGAAGAGTGAAAGAAAGCCCGATTCGGGATCTCGATGTCCCCAAACGGGAACGCCCCAGCGAGAAGGCAGCGCACTATCAGCTCGCTTGCCCGGCCTGCGGCTGTCGATTCACGGACGATGGTTGGATGCTCGAATGTCCCCGCTCGCACTCCGCTTCCTTGCTGACCACCCTGTATTCTTCTCGCACGCTCGTATGCGATGAGACACAAGATGGTTTGTACCGATACCGCTGTTGGTTGCCTGCAGCGAACCTGTTGGCCGGAGCCGCTATTCCCGTCACTTACAAAAGCGCGCGTCTCAGCTCGATTCTCCGCCTTCCGAATCTTTGGATCACCTTCAGCGGATATTGGCCGGAAAGAGGCGCCAGGCTCGAGACCGCCACTTTCAAGGAGCTGGAAGCTTACGGGGTTCTGTCTCGAATTCCCCAGAGCGGCTCAGAAGTTCTGGTGGTGGCATCGGCTGGGAATTCCGCAGCAGCCTTCGCTCGAATCTGCTCTGAAAACGGCATTCGCTGCCTGATTGTCGTTCCCGCGAGCGGTATGAAGGCAATGCAGTTCACCCGCCCGCTTGGCCCCTCTGTGAAAATCGTCTCTCTCTCAGGGAATGCGGACTATTCTGACGCGATTGCCTTGGGGGACGCTGTTTCGCGGCGCGAAGGATTCCGGCGTGAGGGCGGTGTCCGAAACGTGGGGCGCCGCGACGGGCTGGGAGCCGCGATGCTGAGCGCCGTGGAAACCATCGGCGCCCTGCCGGATTACTATTTTCAAGCCATTAGCAGCGGCGCTGGAGCCATCGCGGCCCATGTGGCCGCAAAACGATTGACCCAAAATTCACGATTCAGTCGCACGCTCCCCCGGCTGATGCTCAGCCAGAACTTGCCCTTCACCCCCATTCTGGATTCCTGGAGGAGAGGCCGGCGCGAATTCATCCGCATGGAACGGAGCCGAGCCAGAGCCTTGACGCGACGAATTCTGGCCTCCGTTCTTTCGAATCAAAGGCCGCCCTATGCAATTGGCGGTGGTTTGTTTGACGTCCTGAAGGAAAGCCAAGGCGATCTGTTCGGGGTCAGAAATAATGAAGTTCTTCGGGCCATGCGGCTTTTTGAAGAATGCGAGGAGATTGATCTAGACCCGGCCGCTGGGGTTGCGCTCGCCGCGCTGATGCAGGCAGTCAGGTCCAACAGAATCATCCCAGGATCCCATGTGCTCCTTCACATCACAGGCGGCGGGTTCCGCAAAAGAGCAGCCGAGAGGGATTTGGCCCTGACGCGGGCGAACCTGGAAATTCCAGCCAGGGAGCTTCGTACACAGGCGGCGGTTACCAAAGCCTGCAACTTATTCCGCGCCCCCGCAGCGGCGCCTCGGGTCCGGTCGGGCACAAACAAATAAATGGCGGTGACCGCCAAGACGAAATACTCATCGAGCTTCGTTGTTCACCCCTGCCCTCGCAATCAACATCCGCAACACAGCTTGATTAATTCGTTCCACCGTAGGATTGCGATAGTCCCATCGGGAGTCTGCGTCGGATGGAACAACGGCCATCGTGGCGTTTGCTTCGAAGAGCAGGATATCGCCGGATTCGTTCAAACCAAAATCAATGCCGCCATAATCGAGCCCGAGGATATTTTGAATTCGCTCGAGTGCCGTCAGGGCGCGGGGCCCAAGCACGCCGGCCATGCCCTCGAGGAACTTGGCGTCCTCAGCGCGGTGCTCCGCATTGTCTGCCATCTCGGCGCTGAAATAGTGGATTTTCCAATGGCGCGAGATTGCCACGTGCAGCGGATAGAGCCGTCCATCGATCATCATGACGCGGTACTTGCGCCACTTTCCGTCAGCCCCGCGCGCATCGAGGTACTGGATCACGTTTAGATCACGGCCCGGAAGCCCTTGAAGCGCCGCAGGAAGTTCATCGAAACTTTCCACTCGCAGAAAGTGTTCGCCTCCGTGAAAGCCGGGCGTTCGCAGCAGAAGAGGAAACTCGAATCCATGACGATCGAGCATTGTGCGGGCGTCGGATCCGGCGAGTGATTCGCGCGAAAAGATTAAAGTCCGCGGAGTAATCACGCCTGGCAACCCGGAAAGGCGCCTTGCAACATCGCAACGGCCCGTCCCGAGGACCGCTGCCGGCGGATTAATTACAGGCGCGGTTGTATAGCGGAGCAGAATTTCGGCGCCGTCCAGTGCGGCCCGAGCCGTATCGGCATCCCCGATGGCGTTGACTACGAGTTGATGAGGCGGCAAGGTCGTGCTCGAGTCGTAGAACTCCGTGGCGACGAGGTATTTTTGGAACATGCCCTCGCTCAAAAAGCTCTCCACCCGGACGCCCCCTCCGGTGGTGGTGACCAGCTCCAAGACCGTGATCGGCGGCTGCTCGCCGCAATACTCCACTGGTATCACGCAGTGCCCGCGATAGGCGATTTGCCGGTGCTCGGAAGCACCCTCCGGATCTCCCAGGTCCGCAAGCGCGAACCCTAAGCCGGCATGGGCGAGCCGGCACGTGGAATCAATTTTCAGGGCGTGCTCCAGGTGCTCGCGAGCTTTCTCGGGCTCCCCGGCCTCTATTAGAAGGGCGGCAAAATTTACGCGGCTCATGGGGTCATCGGGATGCCGCGCAATCGCTTCGGAATAGACCGTCCGCGCCGCAATTTTCTTTCCGGCAGCGGCCAGAAGTTTTCCGAGATGGTTCAGCGCGCCTAGATGAGATGGCTCGAGGCGGAGCAAGTCAATATAGGCCTTCCTGGCTTCCGCCTTCCGGCCCATTTTTTCGAGGATCCCGGCGCGCAGGAACCGCAGGGCGACAGAGCCCGGCTGCGACACCAACTGTTGCTCCACCGTCTGCAAGGCTGTTTTCGAATCCGCCGGAAGATCAAACTCCGCGGTCTGCTGCGCGGCCTTTCCTTGCAGCAGAGTGTATTGGAGAGAGCGGCCCAGAGAGAGGGTATTTTGCACCAGCGCATCGATCTCCGCCCGGCCTGTCCGATGGTTGACGATTGCTGCTCGAATCGCCACTCGCCCTCCGATCACCGTGGAAGACGGCGCAACGATCCCGGACTCTTGCAGGCCGATGATAATTTTTTCGTTGACGCGGTCCGGCTCCTCCGCCCGGTAACGGAAACAGACGATATTGAGTTCCACGGGAGCCATCAGCTCGAGCTCCTGTGTCTCGGCAATGCGGCTTTCGAGGTAGCGCGCTAATTCGCAGGTGCGCGAAATCGCCGCTCCCAGCGCGTCTGTGCCGTAAACCTTCAAAGTGAACCAGGTCTTCAGCGCTCGAAAGCCCCGCGAGAGATCCGGCCCGAAGTCGCAGGGCCAGGGTGAACCCGCAGCCAATCCCCGATCGGACCGCGTGAGGTATGCCGCGCCGGTGGAGAAAGCGTTCAAGTGCAGCGCGTTATCGCGCACTAAAAGGAAGCCGGCATCGTAGGGCACTTGTCCCCATTTGTGAAAATCGAATCCGAGTGAATCGGCGCGTTCGATGCCCTCGAGTCTTGGAGCGAGATCGGGAGCGAGCCTGGCCAGCGCCCCGTAAGCTCCATCCACGTGAAACCAGAGCTTCTCGCGCTGGCATAGATCGGCGAGGCCCGCGAGATCGTCGATGGCCCCTGTGTCCACCGTCCCTGCGGTCCCCACTACCAGGAAGGGAGTCAACCCGGCATCGCGATCCCACCGGATGGCCTTTTCCAGCGTGGCGAGATCGACGCGGTAGCGATTGTCGGTTCGGATCAGCCGCAGCGCATCGCTGCCGATGCCGGAAAGATCCAAGGCCTTTGCGATGCAGCCGTGAACTCCGGTTGAGGCGTAAGCGGTGAGCTGCTTTTCTTTGGCGGCGACACCGCGGCGGCGCACATCAAAGCCGAGGGCCGCATCTCGGGCGATCGTAACGGCGATGAAATTCGCCATGGAAGTTCCGGTGACAAATAGGCCCGTCGCGCCCTCCGGAAAGCCAAAGATCTCGCGCATCCAGCGGACCACTTGACGCTCGAGTTCGAGCGGCGCTTGATCGCGGCCTCCCACGTTGGCGTTCAGTCCCGCAGCGAGCATCTCCGCCAGCATGCCGGCCGGCGTCCCTCCGCCATGCACCCACCCCATGAAACCCGGATGAACGTTGCCCACGGCGAAAGGCAGAATATCCCGCAGAAATTCACCATGGACTTCGGCGAGATCGGCTGGCTGGCTCGGAAAAGTGCCGCGCATCCGCGCTCGAACCTCGTCTGTCATCGGCTGCCACACGGGGCGGTCGCGAATCGTTTCGATGTAATCGAGGATATCGTCGAGCATGCGGTGTCCCTGCGCGCGAAAGCCCTTCCAATCGTTTGGGTCGAGCGTTTCATTCGCTTCCGTCGAAATGCCTGCGCCGGTAATCCGCGCCAGATAATCGCTCACGATGGAACTCCGTGGTCCCGCCGGGACGTTTTGGGCTCGTGCGGTTCATCCAGCAATCGGGAGACCGGGCAGATTCACCTTGCGCGGGAGAAAATTAGTGGATTCTCATTTTTGAAGCCGCTTCATATCGGAGCTGTCCCGCTTCGAAATAGATTGGGGGGAAGAAAGCAGGGGCTTCAGAGCGGGATATTGCCGTGTTTTTTGCGGGGATTGAGGTCGCGCTTCGTTTCCAGCGAGCGCAAGGCCGTGATGAGTTTCGCGCGGGTTTCCGAAGGCTCGATGACCGCGTCGATATAGCCGCGCTCGGCGGCCACGTAAGGATTTGCGAACCTTGTCCTGAAGTCCTCGATTTTTTCGCGGCGCAACTTTTCGCGCTCGCCCTCTGCGGCGCGGTCGATCTCGCGCTTGTACACGATATTCACCGCGCCTTCGGGACCCATCACGGCGATTTCAGCCGTCGGCCACGCGAAATTCATGTCGGTGCGGATGTGTTTGGAAGCCATCACGCAATAGGCTCCGCCGTAGGCTTTGCGCGTGATGACGGTAATTTTCGGCACCGTAGCTTCGGCAAACGCGAACAGCAATTTTGCGCCGTGACGAATAATTCCTCCGAACTCTTGCTGTGTTCCGGGCAGGAATCCCGGAACGTCCTCGAACGTGATGAGCGGAATATTGAAGGCGTCGCAGAAGCGGACGAACCGAGCGCCTTTCACCGACGCGTTGATATCGAGCACACCTGCGAGAAACGCCGGTTGGTTCGCGACGATTCCCACGGGACGCCCTTCCAGCCGCGCGAATCCCACCACGATATTTTTCGCATAGTGCTCGTGCACCTCGAAAAATTCGCCGTCGTCCGCCACGCCTTGAATCGCGTCCTTGATGTCGTAGGGCTTGAGCGGATCCTCTGGCACGAGAGTATTCAACGCGGGACTGGCGCGGTCCCATGGATCCGAGGTTGCGCGGCGCGGCGGGTCCTCGAGATTATTCGAGGGGATGTAGCTCAATAGCTCGCGGATCATTGCCAGGCATTCGGCGTCGTCGGCGGCAATGAAATGGGCTACGCCGCTCGTGGCGTTGTGCGTCATGGCGCCGCCGAGCTCGTGCTTGGTCACTTCCTCGTGGGTGACCGTCTTGATCACGTCCGGGCCGGTGACGAACATGTAGGAAGTGTCGCGCGTCATGAAAATAAAATCGGTGATCGCGGGCGAATAGACCGCGCCGCCCGCGCACGGCCCCATGATGGCGCTAATCTGCGGAATCACGCCGCTTGAGAGCGTGTTGCGCAGGTAAATATCTGCGTAGCCCGCGAGCGACATCACTCCTTCCTGAATCCGCGCTCCGCCGGAATCGTTCAACCCGATGACCGGCGCGCCCTGGCGGATCGCCAGGTCCATGATTTTCGTGATTTTCGAGGCGTTGGCTTCCGAAAGCGAGCCGCCGAACACGGTAAAATCCTGCGCGAAGACGTAAACGAGCCGCCCGTCAATGCGGCCGAAGCCCGTGATGAAGCCGTCGCCCGCGGGCCGCTGCTCTTCCATTCCGAAATCGATGCAGCGGTGCCGAACGAACTTGTCGAGCTCCTCGAATGTGCCTTCGTCGAGCAGCAGCTCGATGCGCTCCCGCGCGCTCAATTTGCCTTCTTTGTGCTGCCGCTCGCGGCGCTCTCTGCCGCCGCCTTCTTCGGCTTCGGCGCTGCGCCGCCGCAGCTCTTCCAGCCCATCGTGACGCTTGAGGTCTTCAGTCATGGTTGCTTGCCACAATCGGCGCGGCTAGCGTGCCACACCCGCGCACCTCGAGCAAGCCGCTGCTGCTGCCAGCCGGGCTGCTCTCCCCTTACTTGACGAAATCGTTATCGGGTCGCAGACTTGCGTTTGAGGCCATTCAGCTGCAAGTCAACATGATGGCTTTGTTCCGCATGATCTGGTCATCCAAGCCGGCAGTCACGCGAAACGCGACGGCAGCCCTTGCCCTGCTTCTCACCATATCCGTGCGCGGCGCTGCACAGCAGCCCTCCCCATCGAAAAGTGACTCGACGCAAGCTGCAACCCGGAAACAATCCAATGATGCGAGCGACAAGCAGCTTGACACGCGCCGGATCACGCCGGAAAGTGGATTCGTCTCGAACAACATCTACACAAATGAATTCTTCGCATTCAAATATCACTTCCCGAAGAGCCTATCCGTTCAAAGTGGGCGCACGGGAGATTTCCTCCTAAACGTGGATAAGGCACAGGATTCCAAAGCCACCGCACCGAGTGTTGCTGTTTTGGGCTTCCTCGCCTCGAAGACTCACCAACTGCTCGTTCTTCTTGAGCGGCCTTTTGACACCCTGGTCCCCGTAAACCCTGGAGTCACAATTCTTGCAGTGGATGTCTCTTTCGCACCGGGCATCCAAACCGGCAAAGACTTCAATACGATGCAAGGGCGCCATCGTCAGGAGGATCATCTGGGCCTCATGCTGATTCACGAAGCTCAGGATTGCGATTTCGGGGGCAAGGATTTTTCGCGGATGGATTTCAAATCCAAGGGAGAGCTGGGCAACACTGAGTACGAAAGCATCGTCTCGACTGTTGTGAGAGGCTACGCTTTGACGTTTGTTGTCGCCGCGCAGACTCCTGATCGATTGGAAGCACTTGTGGAAACGTTGAATACTTTGGAATTCGGCCCCGTGCCTGCATTCCCTCCCGGCAGCCCACCAGGAGGCCGTCACTTGGGTGCCGCAGGAGCGGCAGTCCAGATCCTTACGCCCACTGAGGGTGTAGATTTCACGGCGTATGTCGGAAGATTCTTGCCCGCAGTCAAGCGGAATTGGTACGCAGTGATGCCGGAGCCAGTCATGCTCGGTGAAAAGGGGATGGTCAGCGTGGTGGTGAACATTCAGCACGATGGCAAGTTGGGCGACGGACCGGCGGTTGAGCGAAGTTCAGGTAAAGTTCCCCTGGATCAAGCGGCGCTCACAGCGATCCGCAATTCGGCGCCCTTCGATCCTCTCCCGGATGCTTTTCACGGCCCATCCATCCGCATTCGAATGGTTTTTCTCTACAATTTACCCGCGGACTACGCTGAGTAGCGTTCAGAAGATCAATTCAGGCCTGACCAATCGTCGGCGAGCAGGATGGAATTGCTGGGATTCGAGGGGTCGTATTTCACGCTGGCGTGCTGGCCGGCGATGACTGTGCTCAAATGCGCTTGGTCTTCGAGGCCGGTGATGTCCTGCGCGGTTTCGTAAGTGACGCCGGAAATCGAATAAGTGTAATAGAGCAGCTTTTGCGCGCCATTGGCCGTGGCCGCTGCTCGCTTGCCGAATGTGCCCGCGCGCTTCGCATCCTTCGCGCCGCCCGGGTGATTCACCACTTCGAGCACCTGGCCTTCGACAATCCTGCCCACTCGATTCAAATAGGCGCGGCGCTGGCGTTCGATCTCGGCGGCGTCTTCCGGCTTGCGCATCAGCCAGAAGATAATGGTGACGATGGCCAGCACTACCAGCCCGGCCAGCGGCGCCCAATTGTGCCAATCCGAAAATAAGTCTTTCAACGTCCGACTTTGCGCGCGCCGGCCCTCACGGCGATTTCGACCAGCGTTTCGCGCGCTTTCTCCCAATCTCTATGGAACTCTTCGAGGTGATCACTTATCCCCTGCCGCCGCAAGCGGCCAGCGCCGCGTCAAACTTCGCGGGCATTGCCGGGGCCGATGACAGGATTGCGAAGCGTTCCGATCCCGCTCACGATCACTTCCACCACGTCCCCGGCGGCGAGCGGCCCGATGCCCGAGGGCGTTCCGGTGGCGATCACGTCTCCGGGCTCGAGCGTCATCACCTCGGCGATGAATCGGATTATAACATCAACGGAAAAGATCATTTCCGAGCCGCGTATGAACTGTTTCCTCGCTCCATTCACGAGCGTTTCGATCGTGGCCGCGGCTGGTTCAAATTCCGTCTCGAGCACCGGCCCGAAGGGGCAAAACGTGTCGAAGCTCTTGCCGCGGGTCCATTGGCCATCGCCGTATTGAATGTCGCGCGCGGTCACGTCGTTGAAGCAGGTGTAGCCGGCGATATAAGGCCGCACATCTTCGTCCGGGCGCAGCTCATGGCACGGCCGTGCCATGATCGCGGCAATTTCTCCCTCGTAATCGACGCGCTTCGAAATGCGCGGCAGAATGATGGGCTCCTCGGGCGCGATGATGGAGGAAGGCGGCTTAAGAAAAATAACCGGCTCTTTCGGTGGCGGGCCTCCCATTTCGGCGGCGTGATCCACGTAGTTTTTCCCCACGCAAACGATCTTGCTCGGCGCCGAAGGAGGCAGCAGTTTCACTGTCTCAAGCGGCCAGGATTTCCCCGTGCGTTCCCGCGTTCCCCACAATTCGGCAATGATCTCCACAACCGTGTGGCCTTCGATGATGCCGCTGCGGGGCGCGGGATGAACGGCGTGCGCCGAGCGGCTCAATTCCTTCGCCGGGAGTTCAATTGGCTGGAAGCGACAGAGCTTCATTGATGGTGATGATGAAGTTCCGAATCGATGCGGCGCCGCCGACGGATGATCGGATGATTTCGCGCGTGCAGAACCATCGCGCCCACCCAGGAACCCACGGCGCATACACCGTAAATCACGGCGCCTTCCACCAGCGCTTCAAAGGGCGTCCGCAGAACCTGGAACAGATCGCGAAAATACAGGCCCGCCGCGTAATAACACAAGACGAAGATGACCCACCCGATCATCGCCGAAGTGAACATCTGCAACGGCCGGTTCAAAAAACGCGCCACCGGAATCAACATGATGAGAACAAACAGGGAATAGCACGCGGCGTTCCGCTCCAGCGCGCGGCTCTCGAGCCAGGGAAGCCGGTTGGCGACGAAAAGCGCCCCGAACATCACGATGCCCAGCAGAACGCCCGTGTACGCACCTGTATGCACAGCCGCGCTGCGCTGCTCAGCGGGAACGATCCGGTCGATCGGAATCATTTCAATCATGGCGACGACGGGCCTTCGGACGGGATGCCGGCAACGACACTCGCCCCGGCAGGGCTTTCATTGCCGGAGCGATCCACCGCGGTAACGCTGTAGGAGTAGCGGCGGCCGGGTACCGCATTCATATCGCGAAACGCGGGCGTAAGCAATAATTCCGCGTTCACCCGTGTCCCAGGAGAGCCAGGCTCCTCACTCCGATAGACGTTGTAACCCGCAATGTCGGTTTCAGGATTGATGGCCCAGGAAAGCTCCAAGTGCGCAGGCACGCCGCCGGCGGCGGGCACGTACACCGCCACAAGCCCCTGCGGGGCAGCGGGAGGGAAAACGTCTTTTGGAGTGACGCTCAAGAGATTTGACTCGGCGGATTCGAGCGTCAGACCCGGGTAATGGATCACGGATTTCACCGAGTAGACGTACGTCTTGCCGAATTCAAATTGTGTGTCCCTGAATTCAGGGGCCGTGCTTTCGCCGATTTTAAGCGGGCCTTTTTGGGGAGCAGGACTTGGAGCGCCAGTGGGCGCGGCCGTCTCCGGCTGGACGCGGAAGATTTCAAACGCGGCGATGGGCGGAGCGGGGCCAGCCACAGTTCTTCGCGGGGTTGTCCAAGTCAAAGCGACGGCCGAATGGGTTATCTCTGCCTTTAGGTCTTCGACGGGATCGGCCGCCGGATAAATTTGCAGCGCAACGACATTGGAATCTGCCGACTCCCTCTTTCGCGAGGCTCGCGTGCGGACCATGTAGAGCGCTTCGCTGCCGGAGTGCTTCGCAAAATCTCCCGCTGTCAAAGTGTCGACGAAACGGACGCGGCCTCGCGCCAGATACTTGTCCAGCACTTCCGAAGGAATGGTGAAAAGCAGCGTCGGATTTGCCGCGGCCGGAAGCGAAGGCGTTCCGGCGGAGACGGGAACAAAATCTCTGTAAATCTCTATCCCCGGCGCATGTTTCAGGACTCGGCGCTCAACGGTCTCCTTGGGAAGAGTAAAAGTCAGCGCGACGTCGTTGCCCGATTGCGAAGCAGCGAGGTCTTTCACGGTTTCCGGCACCGGGGGCTTGCGTTCAATCGGGTCTCCCGGAGACGCGCACCCCAGCAGCAGCGAAAAGGCGCAAATCGAAACTAGAAACTCGAAACTCGGCAACTTGCGGGGCTTTGGACTGGACTCGGGACGCTCTCCCGATTTTCGAATTTCCATTTTCGAGTTTCGCGCTCTTTAGAGGATGTAGCGGCTCAGATCCTGGTCCTTTACGATGTTCGCGAGCTGCTTCTGCACGTAGGCGGCGTCTACCTTCACGGTTTTTTTCTTCATTTCCGGGGCTTCAAACGAGATTTCTTCCAGCACTTTTTCCAGAATCGTGTGCAGGCGGCGCGCCCCGATGTTTTCGGTCTGTTCGTTGACCATCGCCGCATACCGCGCAATCGTGGCAATCGAATCCTCGGTGAAGCCAAGCTTCAGCCCCTCGGTATCCAGCAGCGCGGTGTACTGCTTGATGAGCGCGTTTTTTGGTTCCGTGAGAATGCGGATGAAATCGGCTTCCGATAGCGAGCTCAGCTCGACACGGATCGGGAAGCGGCCTTGCAGCTCGGGAATCAAGTCCGAGGGCTTCGTGGTGTGGAATGCGCCCGCGGCGATGAATAGGATGTGGTCCGTGCGCACCATGCCGTAGCGCGTGTTCACCGTGGTGCCCTCGACGATCGGCAGGATATCGCGCTGCACCCCTTCGCGAGAAACGTCCGGCCCGTGTCCCGTTTCACGCCCGGCGATTTTATCGACTTCGTCGATAAAGAGAATCCCCATCTGCTCGACGCGGTCCACCGCGATCCGCGTCACCTGGTCCATATCGATCAGCCGGCTTTCTTCTTCCTGGATGAGGTAGTCGAAAGCTTCGGCCACGGTCATCTTGCGCTTCTTCTTTTGCTGGCCGAAGAAACCCGAGAGCATGTCCTTGACGTTGATGTCCATTTCCTCGACGCCCTGGTTGGTGATGATTTCGAAGGCGGGCATCGCGCGCTCGCGCACTTCGACTTCCACGAGCCGCTGGTCGAGCTTTCCCTCGCGCAATTGCGCGCGCAATTTTTCGCGCGTGCGCTGCACCTGCTCGCGCCGCGCCGCTTCCGCGGCCGGATTCGCGTCCGCCGGCATCGGGGAAGCAGGGAGCAGCAGATCCAGCAGGCGCTCTTCCGCCGATTGTTCGGCGCGTTCGGCGACTTCGTCGAGCTTTTCTTCCCGCACCATATCGATCGAAGTCTCCACCAGGTCGCGCACCATGGACTCGACGTCGCGCCCGACGTATCCCACTTCCGTATATTTCGAGGCTTCCACCTTCACAAACGGACATCCGGCCAGCCGCGCCAGGCGCCGCGCAATCTCCGTCTTGCCCACGCCGGTCGGCCCGATCATCAGAATGTTCTTGGGAAGAATATCCTCCGCCATTTCCGGTTGGAGTTTCTGCCGGCGAACGCGGTTGCGCAGCGCAATGGCAACCGCCTTTTTTGCGGCGTTTTGTCCCACGATGTATTTGTCGAGCTCCACCACGATTTCGCGCGGCGTAAGCTCGTCAAAAGAGGGAAGCGGCTCGGGTTCGGCCGTCTGCGACTCCCCGGAAAGATAGATCACCATGTCTTGCTCCGAATTCCCGTCACAATTCTTCGATGCTGAAATTCGCGTTCGTGAAAATACAGATTTCGCTGGCGATGCGCATGGCTTCCTGCGCGATGTCCTTGGCGCCCATTTTCGTAACCTTTGCGAGCGCCCGCGCGGCCGCCAGCGCGTAAGGGCCCCCCGAGCCGATTGCGCAGATCCCGTCGTCCGGCTCGATCACGTCGCCATTTCCCGAAAGCAGGAAGGTGGACTTGGCATCGGCCACGATTAACAATGCGTCCAGGTGGCGGAGCGAACGATCCGTGCGCCACTCTTTGGCCAGCTCCACGGCCGCCCGCGGCAGGTTGCCATGATACTCCTGCAATTTCCCTTCGAAGCGGGCAAAGAGCGAGAGCGCGTCGGCCGTGCTCCCCGCAAATCCCGCCAGAATCTTGTCGTTGAAAAGCCGGCGCGTTTTCTTGGCGCTGTGCTTGATCACTCCCTCGCCGAGCGTCACTTGGCCATCGGCGGCCAGCACCACTTTGTTGTCGCGGCGCACGCACAACACCGTCGTGCCGTGCATCGGATCGGATTTCCGCGTAATTGGCATCCGGTGATTATACCGCGCACGGCGCGCGGCGGGCCACTCGCAGGCAGACCCATCGAGATTCAAGGGAAACGGAACGGAAATTCCGGAATTTTCAGCGATCGACGAACGGGCTTCAGTCCTTGCTCTTCTTTTTGTTCTTTGGAGCGACTTTTTCCCAGCGTTCTTCGAGAGATTCTTTCGTGAATAGCGAATCGGAAAGGTTGGTGTTGTATTCGCAGCTATCGAAAAACACCTGATAGAACTTCACCCCGTTGCGCTCGCGCGTGATTTGGAACGGCGTTTCGACGCCGCTGAGCGGGTGATAATTCGAGTAGTATTCGGTCTCGTCGAATTTCATGCGCAGGTTCGGGTCGCGCGTAGTCACCACTTTTCGCACCGGCAGGTGCGTCTCGGTGGAAAACGCGATGCGGATCGTGCGGTCGTCGCTATCGACCATCTCGATCCAATCCACCTCTCGCAGGTCCACCACATCGCGCCCGGCATAGCGGAGCACTGTGTCCGGCTCCTTGTAGCGGCGCCGCAGGACATTGTCGATGTCCTTTTTCGTGTCCCCTACGAATGCCGCCACGTCGGTTTGCAGCGCTTCGGAAACGCCGCCACGGTCGAGCACCCAACCTTTGTCTCCGTTCATCACGGTGATGATATTGCGCTGCGGAAGATTTTCGGTGCGATCCCGGTCGGGCGGCTTGGAATAGTCGATGAATTTTGCGTACCCATTGAGCTGGCCGGTGTGCCCGAACTGGCTGAGCTTTCCGGTGCAGGTTGCATCGCGCACGTTGAGGTACGTGCTCCCTCCCATGGCCTGCACGGCTGCCTCGATCAATTGCTTCGCTTTGGCCGCGCTCTCGGTGGGCATCATCGTATTGGGATCCTGCGCCACCGCCAAAGCCGGCGCCAGCGCGATCCGGGTTCCCACGAGGAGGAAACCGGCAAGAACCGTTCGAAAAACTATCCGCACAGAATCGAACCTCCATTTACATTGATCACTTCACCCGTGATAAACGTTGCCAGATCCGAAGCCGCGAAAAGGATCGGCCCCGCGATTTCTTCGGCGGTGGCGACGCGCTTCAATGGAATGGGCACGATCGCTTCCTTCAACCCGGCCTTTGTCCGCAGCACCCCGGCCGACATGTCCGTATCCACCCATCCGGGCGCGACGCAATTCACGAGGATGTCGTGCCGGGCAAGCTCGGTCGCAAGGCCCTTCACGAAGCTGATGATGGCGCCTTTCGTCGCCCCGTAGTGCGAATGGAATGCCTCACCGCGCTGCCCGGCCGTGGAACTGATCGCTACGATCCGGCCGGACTTTTGCGCGATCATCTGCGGCACGGCAAAATGAATCACCGAATAGACACTTTTCAAATTTACGCGCACCATTTCATCCCACTCGCGTTCCGTCAGTTTCTCGATGGGAGTGTCCTTCTCGTTCCAGATTCCCGCGTTCGCCACGAGAATGTCCAGCCGTCCCAGCCTCTCGCGGGTGAATTCCACCAGCCTCCGGGCATCCGCCATTTTCCCGAGGTCGGCCTTCAACGATTCGATGCGCGTGCCATGCTTCCGGGCTTCCTGCTCCACCTGCGCTGCTGCTTCCCGGCTCCGATGGTAATTGAACACAACGTCGGCGCCGGCCTGCGCGAACATTTTCACCGTCGCGGCCCCGATGCCTCTCGACCCTCCGGTGACGAGCGCTGCCTTCCCCGCGAGCGAAATCATGGTTCCCCCAGAAGAAATGTAGAAAACTCAGGCACAAAAAGTGAGAGCAGAATAAGGAGTCCCACCCGGAATGTCCATGCGGCCCTGAAATTTCGGTGGATTTACGACTGCACCGGCACTTGACGGGCTGCCGAAATCAGCTCTTTGAAGAGCGACTGCGCGAATCGATCCGTCTGCGCCATCCGCTCGGGATGCCACTGCACCCCTGTGACCCAGTTCGAATCGCCCGTCCATTCGACCGCCTCGATCACGCCATCGGCCGCGTGCGCCGCAACTCGCAAGCCACGCCCCGGCTTGCGCACCGATTGGTGATGCGAACTGTTCACTTCCGCTTTCGCCGCTCCCGCCAAGCGAGCCAGCCGCGACCCCGGCTCGAGCCGCACCGGATGCCTCGGTTCTGGAGCGCCCTGCTCCTGGCCTGTCCACGGGTGGGCGATTTGCGTCCCGATCTCGCTGGGCAAATCTTGCACTAGCGTGCCCCCTAGAAAGACGTTCAGGCTCTGCACTCCGTAACAGATCGCCAGAACAGGTTTGTGCGCGGCAAACGCGTGCTCCAGCAGCGCCTGGTCCGTCTTCTCGCGTTCTACATCCCCGTCGGCAGTTTTCGGATGGCGAGACTCGTGGTAACGCGCCGGATCGACGTCCATCGGGCTGCCAGGTAACACGATAGCGTCGAGAGTGTTGGCCAACTCGTTCAAGGCGGACGGTTCGAGACCAAGCGAGACTGGAACTGGTTCACCACCCCCCTGGCACACCGCCTCGACATACATGTTGTACTTGCGGCGCTCGCCCTTAAGTTCTTCTTTTCGTGTGCGATACGGGATACCAATGCGCGGCTTCCGATTCATTTCGCTCGTCATGGCCCTTCATCCTACCACCCGCAGCAAACCCCGGCAACCCGCCCTCTGGTGCGAGCGCATGAACCGAATCGCAGCCGGCGATGCGCCATGCAGAGAGCGATCCCTTCACGCGCTGCCGTTGTCCGGAGCGCTGCCCATTTCCTTTGCGCCGCCCGCGAGACCTTTGGAGTGCGGCCTGCCCCGAGCATAGCCAGGGGAAGCTCGCTTGTACTGAGCGAAGTCGAAGGGCTCCCGCTTTGTTTTCAATTCCGGTACAACGCGCGCCAGAATCGGGGCTGAGCCAAATTCGCGAGGATCTCAACAGAGCCAGATGACTTCTAGCGGGTTGCGGCAGCAATCCCGATGATGCGGGAGGGCATGCTGAATCGTGCGGAAGCGGAAGACGCCGGGGATTTCCGCGGCGGATGGCTCTTCAGCCATCCTTCGTAGTTCAATCTCATCTGCTCGATGTGGTGGGGGATGTGACGCTCCTGAACTTCGAGCCATTGCTCCAGGTTCATGCCGTCTCCGGTGGAGGGCCCCACGGTGTGCGACCACACCGGATCCGGAAGAGTGATGAGCAATTGATAGGTCATCCGTCGCAGCCGGCGGATGACCTCGAGCGCTTCGCGCGTGCTCTGGTGGAAGTATCCGAGCGAGCCGGCCCAGCGTGCAGCATCAAATTGCGGCGTGTGGGTTCCGGGCTCGGCGATGTAGCGGCGGCACCTCACATAGGCGGTCGCCTCGCTATCGGCGAGATGCAGGATGATCTCGTGAATGCTCCACCGCTCCGGAACAGGCTTGTACAGCCACATCTTCTTCGGAAATTGCCGCAGCGCGTTTGAAAGCAACGCCGGCGCGCGGCCAAACGATTCCAACCTTTGTCGTCGTTCCTCGCGCGTCATTGGTCCCCCGTCTGCTTACACTTAGACGTTCCAGCGTGCAGTTTTTCTTCCAACACCCACCGAATAAACGCACCAATTCCGCGAATTGTTCACAATTTCCCCTAAATCATTGAACGGCCTCGCAGATTCCGTCCGAACGCGGGAAATTTCTGTTCGCAATCCGCGCGCAGGCGGCTCAGCGGGTTTGCAAAACTGTTCGTTTTCGGCGGAAACGATACGATTTCACAGAGATATTCGCGTTTTTGAAAGAAATTTCTACGATTTGCCGGAGATTTCTACCGGATTTCGGATGGATGCGCGGCCGCGGTGAGCGCGCCAGACGGCCGGCCGTTTGTCACTCGGCTGGAAAAATAGCTTCGCAGGTCGCCGACAAGATAGAGCGAGCCTGTGGCGAAAATCGCTTCACCCGCCCGCGCCGATTCAATCGCTTGTTCCACTGCTTCGGCCGGATCGCAAACAACGCTGATTTTCTTTGCCAGATGAGCCGTCATCTCCGCCAGCAGCGCGGCGGAAATCGTACGCGGCTGGCGCGGCTGGGTGAGGATCACTTCGCTTGCGCGGGGAAAAAGCAGTCCGGCGATTTCATCCACGGCTTTATCGCGCATCGCGCCGTAAACGAGCACGATTCCCCGCCCCTCGAAGTTCTCGTCCCAAAAGCGAAGAAGCTCTCTTGCGCCGGAAGGATTATGGGCTCCATCGAGATACACTTCGGGATTCTCCAGCATGCGTTCGAGGCGCCCGGGCCATCGCACGCCCGCGATTCCGCGCGCGATGGAATCATCCTGGATCGGAAACCCGCGCGCGAGCAGCAGCCGGGCGGCCGTCGCAGCAGTCAGCGCATTCTGCACCTGGAACCGGCCGCGGAGCGGCAAATCGAGCAGGATTTTGTCGGCCGAATCGGGCGCCACAATCGTGGTCCGATAGCATCCGCCGCACGCGTGAACTACTTCCGCTTGCCACGCGCTTCCAACTTCCACGAGCCGCGCGCTCTTCTCCGCGCACCGCCGCGCGATCCCCTCGCGCGCTTCCGCCCGAGTCACCGCGCTCACCACCCACGCGCCCGGTTTGATGATGCCCGCTTTTTCCGCGGCAATTTCCGCGATCGAGTGGCCCAGATAATCTTCGTGATCGAAATCGATCGGCGTGATCACCGCCGCTTCCGGCGTCACCACGTTGGTGGCGTCCAGCCTTCCGCCGAGCCCAACCTCGTACACCGCGAATTCCACTCCGGCTTTCTCGAAAGCCAGGAACGCCATCGCCGTCAGGCATTCAAAGTATGTCGGGTGAGCCGCCAGGCGTCCTGCGGCCATGAGCGACTCAACCGCCGCCCGGATGCGCGCCCACGATTCCGCGAACTCGGCATTGGAAATATTTTCTCCGCCGATGCGGATGCGCTCGTTGATTCGTTCCAGGTGAGGCGAAGTGTAGAGGCCGGTTCGCATGCCGGCGGAGCGCAAAATGGATTCGAGCATCGCCGCCGTCGATCCCTTGCCATTCGTGCCGGCGATGTGGACGCACGGCAGCTTGCGCTGTGGATTGCCGAGGTGTTCGCAAAGCCTGGTAATGTTTTCGAGGCCGAACTTCTGCACGCGCGCTTGCCGCGGCGCGGCCAGCTCTTTTCCCAGCGCCAACAGCTCGCGAACCGATTGTTCGTAATTCATCAGCGACGCCTATTTGGTAGACCCGCTTTGTAGGTCGCGGTTTCAACCGCGACATTCAGCCGCTTCTATTCGTTGGGCTTCAGCCCCTGAGGTTCCCGCTCAAACCGGATGAGGGAACTTTTCTGACTACTGGCACCAGGCTGATGCGTCCGGCTTTCTCTTGCCGTGTCAATTAAGGAAAAAATCCAGCGCCTGGCCGATGTAAGGTTTCAATTCCTTGCGGGGCACCACCGCGTCGAGGAAGCCATGCTCGAGCAGAAATTCCGCCGTCTGAAATCCTTCGGGCAGTTTCTGCCGGATGGTTTGCTCAATCACCCGCGGCCCAGCAAACCCGATCAGTGCGCCGGGCTCGGCAATATTCAAATCGCCCAGCATCGCGTAACTTGCCGTCACGCCGCCCGTGGTCGGATCCGTAAGCACCGAAATAAACGGAATCCGCGCTTCGTCCAGCCTCGCCAGTGCCGCCGCCACTTTGGCGAGCTGCATCAGGCTCACCGCGCCTTCCATCATCCGCGCGCCACCCGAACACGAGACGATAATCAGCGGCTCCTTTGTCTCGAGCGAACGCTCGATCGCGCGGGCCACTTTTTCTCCCACCACCGCTCCCATCGATCCGCCGATGAATCCAAATTCCATCGAGCAGCAAATCACCGGCCGCCCGTTCAGGCGCCCCTCCGCCGTAAGGATGGCATCTTTCATGCCCAGCTTGTGCTGAGCGTCGCGCAGCCGCTGCGCATAGGGCTTCGTGTCCACGAATTTCAGCGGATCGTTCGATGCCAGCTCGGTATCGCGCTCCGTGTACTGCTCGTCATCGAGCAGCAATTCGAGCCGCCGGCGCGCGCCGAGGCGAAAGTGGTGCTCGCACTTCGGGCAAACTTCCCAATTCGATTCGAGGTCTTTCCTCCAGATGATCGCCCGGCAGGCGTTGCACTTGGTCCACATCCCTTCGGTGCGGACGCGCCGCTCTTCGGCCGGCGTCGGGCTCTCAATCGATTTTTTCTCTCTCTTAAACCACGCCATCGTCAAACCCTATCGTACAAGCCCGCTTTGTGGGTCGCGGTTTTAACCGCGACATTACGATGCCCAAACGCCCGGGGCTTCAGCCCCTGAAGTTCCCAACCACTTTTAATAATCTATTCCTCGCTGGGCAAGAATTCCTTTTGTATACGGATGCTTAATCTCGCGCATCTCGGTCACCAGATCCGCCGCTTCTACCAGCTTCGGATGAGCGTTCCGCCCCGTACAAATCACATGGATGCGCTCCGGCCGCCCAGCGAGCGCTTCCACCACGCGCTCCGCATCCAGCATCTTGTAGCTGATCACGTAATTAATTTCATCGAGCACGACGAGATCGAACTTCTCGCTGTAAATCTGCTCGCGGCCGTACTCCCATGCCTGCTCGCACAATCGTACGTCTTCGGGATCGGTTTCCGCGCCGCCCACTTTCACGAATCCGCGGCCCATCGGCCGGATTTCGAATTTATCGTCGCCGAGCATCTTGGCCGCGTCGAGTTCGCCGTAATGCCACGAGCCTTTGATGAACTGCACCATCAACACCCGCAGCCCTTGCCCCACGGCGCGAAAGGCGGTGCCGAGCGCGCAAGTCGTCTTCCCCTTGCCCGGCCCGGTATAGACAATCAGCAGTCCCTTGCCTTCCGGCATCGCTTCGCGGCTCGCTTGCCCGAGTGAGAATAGTGACCGCACGCTGCCCAAACGTCAAGAAGCCGGGGGGACGACGCTGCACTCTTGCGATAGGTTGACTCCATTCCTGCCGTGAGCAGAGAATTGTCAGCGGCTTCGGGCGGCTCCGTTTTTCTGGAGTGCGGCGGCTTGACGCCGCTTTGTCGCCCGTGACAGCGCACGAAAAGCCAATCACTCGACCGAGGCTTGACTCGGTCGGCACAACTGACGCGTGAAGGTCCATTTCAAATGGTAAGGGAGAGAAGAATGCCAAGAATCTTCGCCAATATTGCAGCGCTCTTAATCGCTTTGACTGTCCTACCGATTCCGTCCCATGCGCAGCAAGATAAGAGCAAGCGCCCCAGCCCGCCTGCCACCGCTGCCTGCAAAATCGCCGACGGCAAGACCATCACCGTGGACTACTCCAGCCCGCGCATGAAAGGCCGCAAAATTTTCGGCGGACTGGTGCCCTACGGCCAGGTGTGGCGCGCCGGGGCAAACGAAGCCACCACGTTCGTCACCACCGCCGATTTTTTGGTGGGCGACAAAAGGATCCCCGCCGGCAGCTATACACTCTTCGTGATTCCCAACGAAGACAAATGGACGCTCATCATCAGCAAAAAAACCGGCGAATGGGGCGAGCCCTATCCCGGCGAAGCTGAAGATTTTGCACGTGTCGAGATGAAATCGTCGAAGCTTCCCGCGCCGGTTGAGAACTTCACGATTGCGTTCGATCAATCCGGCGCCGGCTGCGTAATCCATCTGGACTGGGAAACCACCCGCGCGTCCGTAGACATGACCGAGACCAAATAGTCTAAGGAAACTGCGCGACTAAGACCTTTGGAGTGCGGGAGCTTGCTTGTCCTGAGCGAAGCCGAAGGGCTCCCGCTTTGTTTTCGATGGGAACGCAGTGTGTCCCTGGTCCGTATGATGCCCCCGAAGACAACGCGCCTCAAGAAATCTGAAGAGACTTCCGAAGCGTTTCCGCGATTGCTGCAACTCGCTCCCACGCTGTGGCTGACATTTCCCCGCCCGCGTCGCGCTCCCTCAACACAAGCCAAATCCCCGGCCTGTACACGCCTCCGTCGCGGCAAATCGCACCTGTAAGCTGAGCGATCTCAAAATTCGCGGCCGCCAATTCGCGCCCGAGAATGCCGCGCGCCTCGTCGAGCAAATCCTTGAATCCCTGCGAAGCGAGCATGGGATCGACATCCCGCGGAATGGCGCCCTCGATTTCGACGAGATCGTAATCCGCAAGCGGCCGCCTAATCATCAACTCGACTGAAGCGGTCGGCTTGCCTGCATCGTGTGTGATTTTGATCGACATGGCCCGGCTATTCTTGCAGAAGCGCGCCTATTTCGGGTAGGGGTGGCCCGCCAGAATTGCGAATGCCCGGTAAATCTGTTCGGCCAGCACGACGCGCGCGAATTCGTGCGGCATCGTCAGCGTCGAAAGCGAAATCTTCTGCCTCGCACTCGCTTGCAGCTCTTCTGAAAATCCTTCCGCATCGCCGCACAGGAAAACCAGCTCGCGCATCCCGCGATCGCGCAAATCGCCCAGCCACTGCGCAAATTGTTGCGATGTCAACTGCTTCCCCGCAGCATCAAGCAACACAATCGTCGCGCCCGGTTCGATTTTCAGCTTTCGCAGCGCCGCTGGTGCCCCATCTCGCAGCTCGGTGATTTCGACTTCGGTGTAGCGTCGTATCCTCCCAATGTAATCCTCAACCAGCGCCCGCGCCTCCTCTCGCCGCGTCTTCCCAAGCATGACTAGACGAATTTTCATCGCAGGGTAACGAAGTAATCTTGCGTCAGGGCACGGCTTTAGCCGTGCCGATAGTCATCTGGAGGTCAGGGGTTTCAACCCCTGGGGTACGCATTGAATTTCAAATCAGTCCGTATTTCTTGCGCTTCTCTAGCAACGTTTTCCGGCTGATGCCTAAGATTTCCGCCGCGCGGCCGATCTTGTACCGCGTTCCCTCCAATGTCGCGTGAATCGCCTCGCGCTCGAGCTCTTCAAGCGAACGCAACGGCCCGGCAGGGCCCTGCGAATCGCCAGGCGCGCGCATAATTTCCGGAAAATCCTGCGCGTGCAGCACGCTCTCCTTCGCGAACACCAGCGCGTGCTCGATCGCGTTCTTCAATTCGCGCACGTTCCCCGGCCACGCATAGCTCTCAAGCAGCCGCTCTGCAGTTGGATCAAGCGACGCATCCCGTCGTCCGTGTACGGGCGCGAGCCGGGCAAGAAAATGTGCAGCGAGCGGAAGAATGTCCCCGCGCCGCTCCCGCAGCGGCGGCACCACGATCGTCAGCACGTTCAGTCGAAATAGAAGGTCCTCGCGAAACCGCCCCGCGGCGACAAGCCGCGCGAGGTCCGCATTCGTCAGCGCCATGAGCCGCGCGTCCATGCGGAGCGTTTCCGTTCCCCCCAGACGCTCAAACGTCCGCTCTTCGAGCACGCGCAAAAGCTTCGCCTGCATTCCCGGCGCGAGCGCAGCCACCTCGTCGAGCACGATCGTGCCGCCTTCGGCCAGCTCGAGCCGCCCGAGCTTCCGCGCCACCGCGCCCGTAAACGCGCCGCGTTCGTGCCCGAACAGCTCCGATTCCACCAGTTCCGCCGGCAGGCTGGCGCAATCGATTTTCAAAAACGGAGCATCATGCCGAGGCCCGCGCTCGTGGATCCACCGCGCGAGCTGGTCCTTTCCGGTGCCGCTTTCGCCGGTGATCAGCAGAGTGGTGGACGGTTCGGCAAGTTTTTCCGCGATCTCGAGGATGTGCCGCGAAGCCGGATCGGCCGCCACCCATGCGAATTGATTCGCGCTCATGGCTGCGTCGCGCCGCTATCGGAAGCCTGCTGCGAATCCGGGTTCCGCACCGGCGCGGGAAAATCGATGCGCTCGGCGGTGCGCCACAGCCGCTCGAGATCGTAGTAGCTTCGCGCCCGCTCGCTGAAGATGTGAACCACGAACGCGCCGTAATCGAGCAGCACCCACTCCGCGCCGGATTTTCCTTCGCGATGCTGCAGGCGCACGCCGTGGCGTTCCAGGCGCTCTTCGATCGCTTCGCCGATCGCCTGGATTTGCGGCTGGCTGTGCCCGGAGCACAACAAAAAGTATTCCGCGAATGCGGCCGTGCCCGGCAATTTCAGCACCGTGATGTCCACGGCCTGTTTGTCCTGGGCCGCTTCAACGGCCCAGCGAATTTCGGGGCGAAGGGAGTGCAGGGTCACCGGTAGAGGGCCTGCCCGAGAATGTATTCTTCCACGCGCGCCGGCACAAGCCCGTGGATTTTTTGCCCGTGCTCGAGCCGCTGGCGCACTTCCGTCGAAGAGACGTGGCTCGATACGGTGGTCAGCAAATGCACGGTGGATTTCCGCAGCAAGAGTTTGTTCGGATCGCGCCCGTGCGTGCGGCCGAATTTTTCCGGCGGAATCACCAGCCCGAGCAAGTCCGCGCGAAATCCCGGCCGGCTGGCGATGATGAAGTCGCAGGAATCGAGCAGCGCTTCATAGCTTTTCCACGTGGGAATTTCAAGAAATTGGTCGGCGCCGAGAATGAAATAGAGATGATCCTCGGGATGCTCGCGGTGAAATTTTCGCACCGTGTCGATCGTGTAGAACACGTGCGGCGCCGCGCCATCGAGCGGAGCTTCTGCGAGCGAGGGGAAAAATCCCGGATGGTCCGTGCACCCGAGCGCCACCATCGCGTAGCGATGCACAAATGCCGTGAGCGCCGGCTTCGATTTGTGGGGCGGGCGCGAAGACGGGATGAAGTAAATCGCGTCCAGATGAAATCGTTTTTGCGCCGCCTGCGCCACGGCAATGTGCCCCGAATGGATCGGGTCGAACGTCCCGCCGAAAAGCGCCACCGAGCGGCGATGCGCGTGAGGATGCGCGTGGGGCTTCTGAACGGGATGCGAAGTCAACGCTCCTCCCCATGAGGCGCCGCGCGCTCATTTTCGCCGGGAGGCGCGACCGCGGCCTCGTCCTGGCCGTCTGCGGGCGCTGCCGGCTTCGGAATCCGGTCGAGCGCATCCGCCATCGCGCGCACCAGCTCGATGATGCCTTCGCCGGTCGCGGACGATATCGCATGAAACTCCAATCCGCGCTTCGCTGCAAACGCTCGCAACTTTTCCAAGCGCTCGCGCTTCGTTGTGGCATCGAGTTTCGTGGCTACGACGATCATCGGCTTGCTGGCGAGCGCCGGGCTGAACGAAGCCAGCTCGTGTTCGATGATTTCGAAATCGCGCACGGGATCGCGGTCGTTGGCGTCGCTGGTGTCGATCAAATGCGCGATCAGCCGCGTCCGCTCGATGTGCTTCAGAAACCGCGTGCCGAGTCCGGCTCCTTCGTGAGCACCCTCGATCAGTCCCGGCACATCCGCCACCACGAACGTGCGGCCTGTGCCCGGCGCGGCGTCGGGGTCCGCCGACACGACGCCCAGGTGCGGCTCGAGCGTCGTGAATGGATAGGCGGCGATTTTCGGCCGCGCCGCCGAGATGCGCGATATCAATGTGGATTTTCCAGCGTCCGGGAAGCCGACCAATCCGACGTCCGCGAGCAGCTTCAATTCGAGCCGCAGGTGACGCTCTTCGCCCGGCTGCCCGTCTTCATGTTCGCGGGGCGCCTGGTGCCAGGGACGCACAAAATGCGGATTCCCGTTTCCGCGTCCGCCGCGCCCGCCGCGCGCAGCGCGAAATCGCTGTCCAGGCTCGGTGAAATCGAAAAGTTGCTCGCCGGTATCGGCGTCGAACAGCACCGTGCCCACGGGAACCTTGAGAATCGTGTCGGGAGCGGTGCGTCCGTGGCAGTTCGAGCCCTCGCCATGGCGCCCGCGATCGGCGCGGAACTCGCGGTTGTAGCGGTAACGCAGCAAAGTGTTGTCGTGCGGATTCGATTCCAGCCACACATCGCCGCCATTGCCGCCGTCGCCGCCCGAAGGTCCGCCGCGCGGAACATATTTTTCCCGGCGAAAGGCGACGCAGCCGTTGCCGCCGTCGCCGCCCTTCACGGAAATTTTGGCTTCATCAACAAACACAGTTGGCTCGATAGGAGAGGGCGTTCCGAGAGAGCATACGCCACCGCCGCGGGGAAAAACAAAAATACGCGCCCCGGCACCACAAGCGCGCGCAAAAATTCATGGTAGAGCTCATCTCAAGGGAGAGGTTTGTGGGTCGCGGTTTCAACCGCGACATTCGAAATCTCGAATGTCTGGGGCTTCAGCCCCTGAAGTTCCCTAATGCGGTGATCCACAGCAATGCGAATCACTTCGGTCAGTTTGCTGCCGTTGCTTCCGGCTTCTTTTCGGATTTCGCGGCGGCTTCTTCCACGCTCAGGACGCTGATGAACCGCCCCATCCCGCCTTTATCCTCGAAGTGGACCACGCCGGTGATTCGCGCGAAAAGCGAATCGTCTTTCGCGCGGCCGACGTTCTTGCCCGCCTTGTAACGCGTGCCGCGCTGGCGGATCAGGATGCTTCCGCCGTTCACCCTCTGCCCGCCGAACCGCTTGACTCCGAGCCGCTGTCCGTGCGAGTCGCGTCCGTTTGTCGAGGACCCGCCGCCTTTTTTGTGCGCCATAAAATCCTCTATGCCAATTGAATGTCGCTGACCTGAACCGACGTGTACCCCTGCCGGTGGCCGCGCTGAATCTTGTATTGCCGCGTCTTTTTGAACTTGAGCACCTGGAGCTTCGGCCCACGCCCGTGCGCGACGATCTTCCCCGTCACTTTGGCCTTGCCCGCGTCCGCTCCGGCTACGACTTTCTTGTCGTCGGTGCGCACGGCGAGCACGTCTTCAAACGTCACCTTGCCGCCGACCTTTCCTTCGAGCCGCTCGACCTCGATTGTTTCTCCGGGCTCGACCCGGTACTGCTTTCCGCCACTGCGAATCACTGCGTACATGCTGCCTCCCGAAGCGATTGAGAAACCCCCATTATACGGGCCGCGCGCCGTTCGCGTCAACGCAGTGTACTCATCCATGTGATCAGCGACACTCAGCGTTGTAATTGATCCCATCGAAAATATGAATCAAAACCTAACGAATTCCTTACAACTTCTTTAGGTTTTCCTTGCGGCCATTCGGATACACCTTCCTCATGGTTCAGCGAGCTGCTTGGGCGGCGTCATTTTTCTCCGCGGCAGTGATTCAAAAGTTTTACGCATCGCGGCTATCGAAAAATGCGATTTGACGTCTGCCTGCGGCTCGGTTAACCAGATAGAGACGGCCTACCATCGTGCGATAAGAGCACGGCACCGTGCCACATTGACGCCGGAAGTCGTCTACGAGCCGGGAAGGCTGATCTCAGCGACAGCCAAGGGTTTCGCCTAAGGAGGGCTACATGGGGCGTGTGCGCTCCTCATTCACTACGGGTGTGCTTGCAGTCGGTGTGCTTGTGTTGCTTTTCGGAGGGCCTGCGGCCAAGGGCCAATCCACTTTCGGGAGCCTGCGCGGCTTGACGCTGGACGCGACGGGTTCGGCCATCCCCAGCGCGGAAGTAACTCTCATCGGCCTGGACGACAATAGCGAACGCAAAGCGATCAGCGGCGATGCGGGGCTTTTCGAATTTCTGAATCTGAAGGCCGGGCGTTACCGCCTGGCAGGCAAGAAGCCGGGTTTCGCCGATGCCGGCGTCCCCGAATTCGCGCTCGAGGCGCGCCAGGAGTTGCGCCTCAACCTCACCTTTTCCGTGGCCAGCCAGGCTCAGACCGTAGTGGTCAGCGAGCTCGCGAGCCATATCAACACGGAGAACGGAACGATCGACAGCACCCTCGAAAACCTTGAACTCACACAATTGCCCTTGAACTCGCGCGCCGTGTCGAGCAGCCCGCTGGCCGCCCTCGCCCTTTCTCCCGACGTAGTGAAGGACAGCCAGGGAAATTTCGCCGTGGGTGGCGCCACCTCCGCGCAGACCGGTTTCTCGGTGGACGGAATCTCTACGGCCAGCGTGCGCGCCAACGGCGCGCTCCAGGACGCCTATCCCTCGCAGGAGGGAATTTCGGAAATGAGGGTCACGGCGTTCAACAACAACGCGGAGTTCGCCCAGATCGGCGACGTGACCTTCACAACTAAAAGCGGGTCCGACCAGTTCCACGGAGGCGCTTTCGAGTACTTCCAAAGCGACGCCTTGGACTCCACAATCTATGGCTTTCCCTCAAAAGCGCCCAAGACCTTCAACACCTTCGGCGGCAGCCTGGGCGGCCCGGCGATTATCCCCGGCGTGTGGAACGGCAGAAAGAAGAACACGTATTTCTTTCTGGACTACGAGGGAAATCGCAAGACCACTTCGGCACCGGAGTTTCTGCTCGTTCCCACGCGAGCCGAAAGAAACGGGAATTTGAACAATCTTGTGCTAGCGGCGGCAGCGGCCAACCCCGGCACGCCCACGAGCGACTTCTCGGTCTATGATCCGTTTACCGGCAATCCTTATCCGAACAACACCATTCCGTCCTGCACGGCCCCGGGCCCGGGAGGGCCGACGGACTGCCTCAATCCTGTGACGCAGAAACTGCTGAATGCATGGTATCCGCTGCCGAACGTCAACCAAAATGTTATCGGACCCGCGTACAACTACCAGACGCTTGTGCCGATCCCGTCTAACTCCAACGGCTGGGACCTCCGCGTGGATCAGCGGCTGACGTCCAAGCAGCAGATCTTCGCCCGGTACAGTTGGAAAAACGTCTTTGTCACTGAGTCCAACAGCGCCGGCGCGCTTGCCCCCGCGAATAACTTTCTGCCCAATGACCAAGCGCGCGACCAGAACCGCAGCCTCGTCGTCTCCCACAACTATGTGCTGAGCACAAACCTGGTAAACGAATTCCGCTTTGGATTCACGAATTACACGGAAAACGACACGTTTCCCCTCAGCGGAGCGCAGGCCGATGTCGGCACGGGGCCCGGCGAGCTGGGCCTGGTGCAAAGCACCATTCCCTTGCAGTTCATCGCGCAGCCGACGGGCCATGCCTTCCCCACTTTCAACTTCCTAGACGGCACCATGACCAACATCGGGCAGGACCGGGTGGGCACGACCCTATCCAAGACGTATCAATTCACCGACAATTTCACGATGATAAAGCACTCACACACGATAAGATTCGGCTTCGACACCCGCCGAGTGCTTTATAACGCCCTCATGTTTTATTACGCTTCAGACGACTACGGCCAGTTCAACTTCAGCGGCGCACTGACAGGCTACAATCCCACCCCTGGGGCCCCAGAGATCGGCGGCTATTCATTCGGCGATTTTCTGCTCGGGGCGCCGCAATCGAACTTCGCGATCACCGGCGGCCCACAAGTCAACGCCCATAGCTGGCATTCGGGTGTTTACGGCCAAGACCAATGGCAGGTGAACAGCCATCTCACCGTCAACTTCGGTTTGCGGTGGGAAGTGCAACCCGCCATGTTCGAAACGAACGGCGATCTGGCCAGTTTCGATCCGGCGCTCAACAGCATCGTCGTTCCGGACAAATTCTTTTCCATGCTCAAGACTTACGGCCCCGCCACCCCCGTCTACGTGGGAGTTCTGGAGTCCTACAACGGGTGCTCGCTTACGAACTACGGGCTGAGCCCGGATCCATCGTTACCCTGCACTAATGTGATCTCGGCCAGCCAGGCCGGCCTTCCGCAGGGTCTGAGGCATACGCCTCTGCATGATTTTGACCCGCGCGTGAGCATCGCCTTCCGGCCGTCGAAGGACGAAAAGACGGTGATTCGCGCGGGCTTCGGCCTCTTCACGATGACGACGCTTGGCCCGATGTCGTTCAACAATGCGATGGTCGGTGTTTCCGATCTGGTCAGCTATTCCAATCCGTATCCTGTCACAAACAAGATCTTCCAGTTTCCGGACGCCACCCCTCTGAATGCTGCGATTCAGTATGGCGGGGGCGCATTTGAGGAGGCCAACAATCCCTACTGGAAGGATGCCACCTCAGCTCAATGGAACCTGACTGTGGAGCGGCAAGTAACGCCCAGCACCACGGTGCGGTTCAGCTATGTGGGCCAGGGCACCTGGCATCTGCCCATCACCATCGATCTGAACCAAGTGCCGGCCAGCAAGACTCCGTACTCGCAAAGCGAGGCGCCCTTTCCGCAGTTCGATCTGCTGATGTCTTCGGAAAGCATCGGGAACGCCACCTATGAGGCGGGCATCGCGGAGGTGCAGCACAGAGTCTCGCACGGGCTGACGTTCCAGGCGAACTATACGTTCGCAAAAAATATCAGCGACGCCCAGGGCAGCGACGCGCCTGCCGGATTCGCGAGCGAAGAACCCTATGCCGTGGAGATCGCCAACCGCTATAACCTTCAGTACGACCGCGGCAACGTTGCGGGAACGCCGCGGCAGCGCTTCCTGCTGACGGGAATTTATCAACTGCCGGTCGGTACCGGGCAGCTTGTAAATGTGCCGCAGCATTTGAACCCGCTCCTGGGGGGCTGGAATTTCAGCACGGTTGTGACGATGCAGACCGGCCAGTGGCTGACGCCCACGATGAACGCGGCCTCCGATCAATCCAACACCAACATGGAAATCCGAAATTCGGAAGGATCGGCAGTAGCGCGCCCCGACTGCGTGGGCAATCCCGTGCCTTCGAATCAGAGCCGGGCGGAGTTCTTCAACATCAATGCATTCTCCGTTCCGCCGGCAGACGCGGGACGCTTTGGAACTTGCGGCCTGGGCATCCTCCAAGGGCCAAACCTGATCAACGTGAACGCGGCGCTGGCCAAGGTCGTCCATATCAGCGAACGATACCGGCTGCGCTTCGAGGCTTCGTTCACCAACCTCCTGAACCGCTCCAATTTCGCGCCGCCCGCTCTCAACATCAGCAATCCGTCGTCCTTTGGCGTGCTCACCTCCGTGCTGCCGCAAGGCAACGGCGGAAACCGCACCGGCCAATTAGCTCTGCGCCTCGATTTTTAGAGGTGGACACTGCGGGCCGTCTGGGGCGCCGCCCCCGGAGCCTGTGTGAGAACCAGGGATTTCCGTCAGGGCACGGCTTCAGCCGTGCCGTAAGTGTTGCAAATTCAGGGCGGCTTCAGCCGCTGAGGGACTGATTTCGCAGTTCTCACACAAACTCCGCAGCCCCTGTGGTTCGAGCGACCAGCGCCCCGGCCCGGCCGGTGTTTGCCGGCGCCCATCACCATGGCGGAGTTCTACGGGAATGCCGCTCCAGGGCCGAAAGCCGCTTGCGTCAACGCGGCTTTCCAGTAAGTAAAAATCTTTTCCCCGACTCCGTATACTAGCCGTTATCCCTCAGATATTTTGCTTGTTCATTAACAGGCCCAGTACGTCAAAATGAATGATGTACTTGGACCACGTCAATCAAAAAACCACTCATCATCGCTGGATGCGCCGTCCTGCTCCTGGCCGTCATCGCCGCGTGGCAGATCGCTTCGCTGGAACTCACCAACATTGAGATGAAAGAGGACTTGCACGACCTCGCCGCGCAAGTCGCTCCCGCCATCGGATTGACTCCCCCGAATTCGGATGAAGATCTTCGCAACTCCGTCATCCGCATCGCGAAATCGTACGGCATCCAACTCGGACCGGAGCAGGTAACCATCCGTCGCTCCGGCCCCGAGAAGTCGCCGACCTTCTTCATTGCGGCGGACTACCGGGCGCGGGTGGGCATAGCCGGATTTTCCTTCACGCTTCACTTCACGCCGTCCAGCGCGAAGTGACGTCGTGTGCGCGGGCATCCTCCCAATCATGAGCCAAAACTACCACCCCAGCACATAGGCGAAGATAAGCGGAGCAACAATGGTGGCATCCGATTCGATGACAAAGCGCGGTGTATCGATGCCGAGCTTTCCCCACGTGATCTTCTCATTAGGCACCGCACCGGAGTAAGATCCATAGCTGGTCGTCGAATCGCTGATCTGGCAAAAGTAACCCCACAGAGGCACGTTTTCTCGCCTGAGGTCCTGATGGAGCATCGGGACGACACAGATCGGGAAATCGCCGGCGATGCCCCCGCCAACTTGAAAAAAGCCGAGTGACCATTCGGCAGTCGACTGGGTGTACCAGCGCGCGAGTTCAATCATGTATTCAACACCGCTTCGCATGGTCGTGACGTTTTTCACCTTTCCGCTGATGACCTGAGCGGCATACATGTTGCCGAGCGTCGAATCCTCCCACCCCGGAACGAACAGGGGCAGGTTTTTTTCCGCAGCCGCAACCATCCAACTGTCTTTCGGGTCGATCTGATGGAACTGTTTGAGCTTCTGTCCCCGGAGAATCTTGTACAGAAACTCGTGCGGAAAGAATCGGTCCCCGGCCTTGTCGGCCGCCTGCCACTCTTCCATGACGATTCGCTCGATGCGGCGCATGGCTTCCTCTTCGGGAATGCAGGTATCGGTCACGCGATTCAGGTGCCGCTCGAGAAGATCGACTTCCTGCTGCGGGCTCAACTGGCGGTAGTGGGGGACACGTTCGTAATGGTTGTGGGCGACGAGATTGTAAAGATCCTCTTCGAGATTGGCCCCGGTGCAGCAGATGCCATGCACCTTGTCCCGCCGGATCATCTCGGCCAGGGACAACCCGAGTTCGGCCGTGCTCATGGCCCCGGCGAGCGTGACGAACATTTTGCCGCCACTCGCCAGGTGCCTGTTGTAGGCTTCCGCAGCGTCAACGACGACAGCGGCGTTGAAATGCCGGTAGTGATTTCTGATAAAAGAGGTAATCGGACTGCTCGATGAAATGCCCAAAGATTTTCTCCACAAAAAGATTTTAGAAACACACGTGCAGAGAGAGAGGAGAGCGCATGAAGCTGGCTAGAAGTAGCTCGCAGTATAGCTCAGCAGCCGGAACAAGGTATGCGGCGAGCGAAAGACTTGCGGCGAGCGAAGGTGACAATGACTGCTCACAAAACACAGATAGCACAAAGCGGCGGGAACTTGCCACAACAATCCCAGTACAATGCACCCAGCTTCCACGTGCTTCGGCGTTGCCCTTCGGGGGCATGGCATCCCGCTCCAATCAAGGAAATCCGTGACTGATTTGCTGGCAACCAAGCGGCTCGAAGCGCTGATGGACGAAGCCCGCCATCAGGGCGAAACCGATCTGAAGCGCGTGCTCGGCCCGCTGAACCTGGTCACCCTGGGAATCGGCGCGATTATCGGCGCGGGAATCTTTGTCCTGACGGGAACCGTGGCGGCGAATTTTGCCGGCCCGGCGATCGTCCTCTCTTTCATTTTTGCGGGAATCGGCTGTTTCTTTGCCGGTCTTTGCTACGCCGAGTTTGCTTCGCTGATTCCTGTCGCCGGATCTGCGTACACATACGCCTATGCGACTCTGGGCGAAATCTTTGCCTGGATTATCGGCTGGGACCTCATCATCGAGTACGCCTTCGGCGACGCGGTCGTGGCGGCTGGCTGGAGCGGCAACCTGGTGGCGTTGCTGCAGAGTTTCGGAATTCAAATCCCACCCCAGCTCATCGCTACTCCAGGCACGCTCCTGGTTTTCTACGCCGGCAAATGGTCGCCGCTTGCGACGGTCCAGCCGCTGCTCGATCATGCCGGGATCCGCCCCGAGACACTTCCGCATGCGCACGGAATCATGGACTTGCCTGCCTATCTTGTGACCGCGCTGATTACGATGATTTTGGTTCTGGGCATACGTGAGTCCGCCAACGTCAACTCCGCCATCGTGATCATCAAAGTCGGCACCGTGCTCACATTCATCTTTGTTGCGGCGGCGTTCCTTCTCCAGCACCCGTCGGTCGCGGCGGCCCACTGGCGCCCGTTCATTCCGCCGAACCTGGGCAAGTTCGGGCAATTCGGATGGTCCGGCGTAGCGCGCGGTGCGGGTGTGATTTTTTTCGCTTACATCGGCTTCGACGCCGTTTCCACAGCCGCACAGGAGGCGCGAAATCCGCAGCGAGACATGCCCATCGGAATTCTGGGCTCGCTCGCGATTTGTACGGTCTTGTACGTCGCTCTGGGTGCCATGCTCACGGGAGTTGTGAGCTACACCCAGCTGAACACGGCCGCGCCCGTCGCGCTTGGAATTGAAGCCACCGGCGCAAGCTGGGGCAGCACGCTCGTGATGCTGGGCACGTTTGCGGGCCTCACCTCGGCGATGCTCGTCATGCTTTTGGGGCAATCCCGCGTCCTATACTCGATGTCGCGCGACGGCCTGCTGCCACCCTGGGCCGGGCGCGTGCACCCAAGATTCCGCACCCCGTGGATCTCTACCATCGTCGTGGGGTTTTTCGTTGCGCTGCTCGGGAGTCTTCTTCCCATCAATGTGCTGAGTGAGCTGACTTCGATCGGGACGCTCCTTGCCTTTGCGATCGTGAGCGCGGGCGTTTGGATTTTGCGCGTGCGCCGGCCGGATTTGCCCCGGCCATTCAAGGCGCCGCTCGTGCCGCTGGTCCCCATCCTCGGGATGGGAATCCCCTTGATTCTGATGCTGAGCCTCTCGCGGGCCACCTGGCTGCGCTTGATCGTGTGGCTCATCATCGGAATGGCCATTTATTTGGGTTATGGACGCACGCACAGCCGCCTCGCGCGTGGCATGGGCAAGGGGTGACGCTTTTCTCTGTAGGGGCATCCACCGGCAGTCCGGCGGACCGTGCCCGCGCTGCCCCTTACCACGACGCTGCCCGAGTTCTAGGCACCGCCTCCGAGATCTTTGGAGTGCGGGAGCTTGCTCCCGCTTTGTTCTCAATCTAGGCACAGCTTCAGCCAAGTTCACTACCTGAGCTAAACCTGTGTCCGCGTCGGTCTCCGTAATGGCATCGGCACTCATGGCTTTCGAACCCCGAGAGCAGGCACTCACGAATACGCCCGGCGGCACGTTTCATGCTCCCGGCATGTGGACGCGCAATTGGTCTTGTCGATAAGAATATAGTTGTGGCAGCCGGCGCAGACGACTCCGTAAATCGTCTCGCTGAACTGATCGTGGCCTGTCTTGGACGTGTGTTCGCTGCGCGCCTGTTCGCGGCTCATGGGCATAAAATTCGCTCCTTCCCGCTTACGGCTTCCAATCTGCCGCCGACGTGAACCGATAAAGCGGATACACTTCGCGAAAGATCTTCGCCGTTTCCCGTTCGAGTCCGCTTCGCGTGGCCGCGCCCGTGGCCAGCTTGCGACGCACCACCCAGCCCTGCATCTTTTTCCAATCCTCCGGCTTCACGGGCCAGCCGGAGTGCTTCGTCCACTCGCCTTTTTCGGAAGAATACCAATAGCTTTCGTACTTCTTCCCCAGCCGGCCTTTCTGCTTTTCGACCCATTTGAAATTTTCGTTTCCGCGCGGGCGCGCCATCTGCGCAAGAGCGGACGTCTTGCCGGTGCCGTAGATGCGGAATCCGGACGTGACGCTCTCGGCCGAAACGCCCACGTAGAGCTCGCCCGCTTCGCCCTCCGGCTCCCGGAACAGCAGGTACATCTGCGAGCGGTAGGGCGATTTATCCTGCGCGAAGCGGATATCGCGGTTGATGCGCGAAAAATTTTCTCCCACGCGGCCCGAAGTGCCGAAACGCGGATTCAGCTCCCGCGCCGCGGGCGAGAGTTTCTCGAGCAGCACGCGGAAGGGCGCGACCACGGCCGATTTGTAACGCTCGCGGTTCGCGTCCATCCAGGATTTATGGTTGTTGCGCCCCAGCTCGCGAAAAAATTTGAAAATGTCGCTGGAAAAAATCCCCGCCCGATCCGCCATGCCGCACCTGCCTCTCCGATTGTCGCGACCATTCTAACCCATCCAGATTGGCTCTTGCGCCAGCCGCCGGAGGTCTCTAGGCTGATCGGATGACTCAATTTACGCCCACCGAACGCACCCAGGTCCGCCGGCTGCCCGCCCGCGGCGCCTACGACTCGGAAACCATTTTCCGAATTCTCGATGAAGGGCTTGTCTGCCACATCGGCTTCGTGGCCGATGACCAGCCTTACGTGATCCCCACCGGCTACGCCCGCGTGGGAGAGACCGTTTACATTCACGGCTCGGCAGCGAGCCGCCTGCTTCGCACGCTGGCCGGCGGCGTGCCCGTGTGCGTCACCGTGACGCTTCTCGATGGACTGGTCCTCGCGCGCTCGGCTTTTCATCATTCGATGAATTACCGCTCGGTGGTGATCCTCGGCAAGGCGCGGCTGGTGGAAGATCCCGCCGAAAAATTGCAGGCGCTCACTGCCTTCACGAATCACATCGTTCACGGCCGATGGGACGATGTCCGCCAGCCCACCGAATCCGAGCTGAAAGCCACCTCCGTGCTCGCCCTTCCGCTTCAGGAATGTTCAGCGAAAGTTCGCACCGGCCCTCCCAAGGACGACGAAGCAGATTACTCGCTTCCGATTTGGGCCGGCGTCGTTCCCCTCAAGCTCGTTCCGGCCGCGCCCATCCCCGATCCCGCATTGAAGCAGGCCCTCGACCCGCCCGCCTACGCGAAAAACTACTCGCGCTGAGCAGGATGACTTGGGTGTTTCTCGTAGGGGCACGGCATGCCGTGCCCGCGCTGCCAATTTCCGAACCGCTGCCCATACTCTCCGCGCCGCCTCCGAGACCTTTGGAGTGCGGGAGCTTGCTCCCGCTTTGTTTTCAATTCCGGAACAACCCGCGCCAGCACCGGGGCTCAGCCGAATTCGCGAGGATCTCAACAGAGCCATTTCAAAATTGAATTCTGCAATTCGCCTTTAGGCCGCGCGGAGCGCCTGAAAGCTCGCGCCTCATTTCCTTTTCACCATCGCCGCAGTGGAATCCCCCGTGCAAGAGATGGGCAGAGGGCATAAAGATGAGGTTTTCTAAGGCCATTTTGATATTTGCCGCGGCCATCAGTTCCGCAACGGGAATCGCGCGAGCGCAGAACGCAACTCTCAACCTTGCCTCCACTCCTCCGGCTCCCCCCGCCGATCTCTCCGGCACTGCCTCGGCGGCCACTAACGCCGCTGTGGTCAGCCGCCCAGCAAAGGAGCGCAGTCTGCTCCGTCGCATCGCATCCTACCCGCTCGAGCACAAGTCGGAATTCGCCATGGGCACAGGGTTGATGCTGGCGCGCATGGCCGATGCGGCCACCACGGTTCACGGCATCCACACCGGAACCGCGTTCGAAGCTGACGGGTTCACGCGTTTCTTGATTGGCAGGCGCCCTTCGAATTTCGGAGTCTATTCGCTCTCCGCGGGGATGGGCCTGGCAGTGATCGGCGTGAACCACCTGTGGATGAACCGCTGGTTCAAGGGCTCAGACCCGTGGGAATTCGCTCCCGCGTTTTGGACCGTTCCGCAAATCGTAATGGGGGCGACCACGGCGCAGTGCAATATCGCGGGCCTCGCGGGCTCGCCCGGCCCCGGCGCAGGGGGCTCGACCGCTCGCCCCGCGCCCCTGCAAATCTATGCACCCGCGCTCTTCCACCGTGAAAGCTTGAGCCGGTAACCGAGAGCACGCGCCAAGTTTGTCGAGCTTCATCCTGCCCCCGGCACGTCGCGGAAATGGCGCGCGGGGCTAAGGCTCGGGCGTCAGCTCGCGCCCGTAGTTGCTCCAGAGGATCTGAATTCCGAAATATCCCAGGAATTCCGGCTGCCCGCTCCAATTGCCGCTGAAAGTGCGCCCGGCCATGAACAGAAGAATGAATCCTTTGTGCAGCTTGTAGCGCCCGCCAAAGTCGAACGTCGTATCGTGCGGCAGCGCAGCCATGGCGCGGTCATTATAAATCTCAACGTCCAGTTCGAGGCGCGGTGTCATCTGGTGCCCCGCCACAAACCCGAGAATTCTTTCGTAAGGCCCGTGCCAGGGGAAAAAATAGCCGCCTTCGAAATCCAGATCGAGCGGGCCCACCTTTTTCGAAATTTCGACCGGCAGCAAAAATCGCGGGCCGAGTCTCGCGATCCGCCTCATTCGCCCGCGGTCAGTGGCAGCCGCAGGATCGAGGCGTGCACCCGCAAGAACCGCTGGAGGACGCCGAGGTGGAAGAACCAGCGGAAGATTTTCCGTTCGATGGCGCCGCAAAGACGGAAAGCTGTAGAGTGTGCTTGCCGCTCGCGCATTTCGGGCACGTGATGGCCTGCTTCTGGCTCATCACCAGCCGCTCGTATCGCTCGCCGCAATCATTGCAGATGTATTCGTAGATAGGCATTCCATGGCCTCAACGATTTCCAAAACCATTTTACACCGAACCTTATCCAAGCAAACTTTTACAAGGATTTTTGCTCTGTTGACATCGTAGCTCGGCAAGCGCTGCCGGAGGCATCGGTTTTTTGGAGTGCGGCGGCTTGACGCCGCTTTTTGACCGTGGACCTCTGCTAAAAACCAATCAATCGACCGAGGCTTGACTCGGTCAGCGCATCCCGTGCTTCAACCCAGCACTGCTGTTCCGCCTCTGCCCCCGCCTACTAACCGACAGTTGCCACTATGACGCGGCGCTGATATAAGCAGTTAGCGTCCTGCCCATTCTTCAGGACCATCGCCGACGGCGAATTAGGGGGGATTATGGCGGAACAGGGGACAGAAAAACGCGAGCCGCTCTTGGTGATTCGCACTCCGCTCTCCGAAGACAGTTTTGTCTCTATCTATTTTTCGAGCAGCGAAGGCCGATTCATGACCGAACGCGAGTGGTGGCACCTGAAGCAGGTGGTCGAGCTCGCCAGCAAAGTGTTCGTCAAGCAGGAAGCCCGGGCGCAAGCCGCCGGCGCGGGCGGATAGCGCGTCAATCTGACTTCCCCCGGCTGGCGGGCGGCACGATTCCGTTCATTCGCAGATATTCCACCATTTGCCCTAGTGATCGTACGCGTGCGCGACCCCGAATGTAGCCAGCCGCAGCCGCGTCGATTTGCTCTTTCCGGGGTTTTGCAGCATGTTCTCGGCGGTCAGCGTGGCCGCGGCTCGGTGGCCCAGCGCAAACGAATCTTTCAAAAACTGAATGATTTCAGCTTTCGTTTTCAAATTCTCCGGCCCGTTTCCGTCGTTCAAGCCCTCCGCCGGCTTTTCGCCGGTCAGTGGCGACCAGATGAACCAGTTTGAAGCAGCCACGTGCTTCAATTGCCCTGCAAACGACCGCACGCCTTTGTAATCGCTCCCCGGAATGTTCAAACTTTCCGGAGTGAAATTGAATTTGTCTTCCGGCATGGCCTCGGCAACATCCACAATCTGCTTTTCGACGTTGCTGATTTCGCGATCCACCACGGAAGCGAGCGTCGTGGGATCTTGCGCCTGCTGCGCCCGCGCCGCCGTCGCTGCCACCATCATGATCGTCATCGCCATAAAAATTCGCACTCGCTTCATTCGAGTCCCTCCTAACTTTTCTTACAGGCCGAAATGTTCCTCGTACTTGCTCCGCCGAAATGCCCCCGCGCCGCCTTCGAGACCTTTGGAGTGCGGGAGCTTGCTCCCGCTTTGTTTTCAATCTGAGTAAAGCGGGCGCCAACTTCACGCCCGAACCACCCGCGCTCTCAAGCCTCCCGAAGCGTAAACATCGGATCCACCTTCGTCGCGCGCCGCGCTGGAATAAAACACGCCAGCAGCGCAACCCCGATCAGAAGCAGTGTGACGCCGCCAAACGTCAGCGGATCCGCCGGCCGCACGCCGTAAAGCAGCCCCGCCATCAAGTGCGACACAATCAGCGCGCCGATGAACCCCGTACCCGCGCCGTCCACCGCCAGCCCGAGCCCCTGCCCGAGCACCATCCGCAGGATGTCCCTCGACTGCGCGCCCAGCGCGAGCCGGATCCCGATCTCGTGCGTGCGCTCGCTCACGATATAGGAAATTACTCCGTAAATCCCAAGCCCTGCAAGAAGCAGCGCCGTCAGCGCGAACAGTCCGACCATTTCCATCGCGAATCGCCTCTCCGCCAGCGACGCGGTCACTGTTTCGCTGAGCGACTGCGCGCCGAAAACGGGCAGCTCCGCATCCACCGCCTGCACTTGCTCGCGCACCTGCTCGAGAATTGCTGCCGGGTCGATCCGTCCGCGCACGAATATCGCCAGGTCCTTTGCCCGCCTCTGAAACGCGCTGTAATAGATTTGCGGAACCGCCGCCTCCGCCAGCGATTCGGTTCGCGCATCGGCGGCCACGCCGATCACGGTCGTCCACGCCAACTCATTCCGGCCGCCCGGGGCCGGCAGCTTCAGGCGCTGCCCGGCCGCGTTCGCGTTTGGCCAGTACGTCCGCGCGAACGCTTCATTGACCACCACCACCTGCGGCGCCGTATCGGTGTCCAAATCGTTAAAAAAGCGCCCGCGCAGCAGCGTCATTCCCAGCAAGTGAAAATATTCCGGCGTAACGATCGAAGATCCCACCAGCGGAGCCTCGTTGCTATCGGTCTCGTGGCCTTCCAGATTGAACGGCACCGTTCTCAGATCGTTCCGGCCATGGCCCAGCGGGAGAGCCGGGAGATTCGCCACGGCAACCTCCTCCACTCCGGGCAACGTGTGCACGCGGCGCAGCACTTCCCGCAGCAACACGGCCTCTTGAGCGGCGGTTCCATAAATATCGGTCTTCGGATCGTTCGGCACCGGCAGCCATACTTGCACCGTCGTCACCTTCTGCGGATTGAATCCCGGCCGCACATTCAACAAATCCCAGAAGCTTCTCAGCAGAAGCCCCGCCACGATCATCAACACCAGCGACAGCGCGAATTCTGTCACCACCAGCCCGCGGCGCGTTCGCGCCTGTTCCCCGGATCCCTTCGTGCCCCGGCCTTCCTGTTTGAGCATGTGGTTCAAATCGAGCCGCCCCGCGTGCAGCGTGGGCGCCAGCCCGAAAATCGCTCCGGCGGCGATCGACGCGCCCAGCGCAAAAAGCAGAACGGGCAAATTGATCGCCACTTCGTTGAACCGCGGCATGGTCTCAGGCAGCAATTGCAGCAGATACCCCTTCGCGAGAAAGAGAATCCCGAGGCCCATGATTCCGCCGGCCAGCGAAAGCAGCATGCTCTCCGTCAGCAATTGCGCCATCAGCCTGCTTCGCGCCGCCCCCAGCGCCTGCCGCACGGCCATTTCGCGCCCCCTCGCGCTCGCGCGCGCGAGCAGCAAGTTGGCGATATTCACGCAGCCGATCAGCAGCACCAATCCGACTGCTCCCAGCAGCAGAATCAACGACTGGCGAACGTTGCTGACCAGCGTCTCCTTCAACGGCACCAGCCGCACTTTCCATCCGTTTTGCGCCGGATAATCCTGCGGATATTCTTTCTGCAAGGCCGCCACCAGCGCGTCCACGCGGCTTTGCGCCTGCGCAATCGTCAGACCCGGCTTGATTCGCCCCATCGCTTCGATCAGGAAATGCGTGTGCCGCAGCGGAGGAGGCGCCGGATCGGCGTCAAAATTATTTGCACACCAGATTTCGGTGGACCACTCTCCGGTGGTTTTTCCCGGATCGCGAAAACCGGGCGGCATCACTCCCACCACGCGATACAAATCGTTGTCGAGCCGCAGACTCTTGCCCAGTATATTCGGGTCGCGCCCGAACGCCCGCGTCCACAGCCCGTCGCTGATGATCGCCTCCAGATTGAATCCCGGCGTGTGATCCTCCGGATTGAATATGCGGCCCAACTGCGCTTTCACTCCCAGCAGCGCAAAATAATTCGGCGATTCGCCCAGAAAGCTCGCTCGGGTCGGCTGCGACGCGCCCGTCAAATTCACCGACCCGCCTCCTCCGAGTTGCGAGACATATTCAAACGCGCCGCTGCGTTCGAGATCGTGCCACTCCGGCACCGACATTCCCACGTCCTTCGCGCCGATGCCCGGAAGATCATCCACGATGCTGACGAGCTGCCCCGGGTGCGCGAACGGCAGCGGATGCAGCAGCGTCGCGTCCACCACGCTGAAAATCGCCGTCGTCGCTCCGATGCCCAAAGCGATGGTCAGCACCGCGATGGCGGTGAACCCGGGAGCCTTGCGCAGCATGCGCACGCCGTAGCGCACGTCCTGCCGCAAGTGGTCCCACCACATCCAGCGTCCCGACTCGTAAAAGCGTTCCTGTGATTGCGTGACGTTGCCGAAGCTGCGGTGCGCGGCAGCGCGCGCTTCTTCCGCGCTCAGCCCTTGCTCCCGCAAACGCTCGGCCTCGAGCTGCAAGTGGGCCTCAATTTCCTGGGTGAAATCATCCTGCCTGCGCTTGCGTCCGAACATGGCTTTAGCTTTCCGCCCGCACGGGCCTCAGCACCCGCCCGATGGCCGCCGCCAGCCGCTTCCACTTCGTGGTTTCTCTCGCCAGTTGCCTTCGTCCCGCACCGGTGAGCGAGTAGAAGCGCGCTTTCCGGTTGTTCGCGGACGTCCCCCACTCCGCCGCAATCCACCCGCGCTCCTCGAGCCGCTGAAGCGCCGGATACAGCGCGCCGTGCTCCACCAGCAGCTCTTCCCGCGACGTCTGCTGGATCGCGCGCGCAATCCCTTGCCCGTGCTGCGCCCCGAATATCAGCGTCCGCAGGATCAGCAGATCCAGCGTCCCTTGCAGCAATTCGAGCCGTTTGTTTCCTTCTCGGGTAGACATTTGACCTGAGCGCATGGAAACTTAGACGCGCCCGCCCCTGATTGGGAAGCACGGTATCGCTGGGGCTTCGGCGTCCGTGTGCCGGCGCACGTTTTTTCGTCAGCGCACGGCTTTTTGCCCTCTCTCCCCGCCGAAGCGCGGTTTTGGCGTCCGCCTCATTGGTGGCGGACATTGGCGTAGGCGGGCCTGCCTCGCCGTAGCGGTTTCATCGCATAGGCGGGAGCGGCGCCGAAGGGTCTCCGGTTTGGCGCATCCCGGCTCTTCAGTGGCACAGGCACTCTTGCCTGTGGGCGCATTTGCATTTGATCCTCGGGTCCATGCAGCGCGCGCATTCGAAGCGTCTGCATCCCTCGCGCATCCAATCTGTGTCCATCCTGCGTACTTATGGATTGGACCGAGGGACCCCAATGAACCGCATACCAGGTGTATCCATGGCAACCGGAATCACCTCTCTGCTCCTTCTTGGCGCGCTCGTGCTGCTCGGCTTGAACGCCGCGCCGCGAGCCTTGCACGCCACCGCAGCCGCCAAGCCCCTCGCCGAGCGCACCCCCGTGCTCGTCGAGCTCTTCACCTCCGAAGGCTGCTCGAGCTGCCCTCCCGCCGACGCGCTGCTCGAACAACTCGACCGCATCCAGCCCGTCGCCGCCGCGAATATCATCGTCCTCAGCGAGCACGTCGATTACTGGGACGATCTCGGCTGGCGCGACCCCTACTCTTCCGCCGCTTTTTCGGCGCGCCAGAGCGCCTACTCCGAGCGCTTCGGCGGCAACACGGTGTACACGCCGGAAATGGTGGTCGATGGCCGCTACGAACTCGTCGGCAGCAACGAACCGGGCGCGCTTCGCACCATCGACAAAGCCGCGCACGCGGCCAAAAGCTCCGTCGCGCTGAACGGCGCAACGGTTCGCGACGGCGCGCTCACCGTTCACGTCGACGCCTCCGCGCTCCCCGCTTCCGCCTCCGACGCGCCCGCCGACTTGCTCATCGCCGTGGCCGACGAGCAGGACATGTCGCAAGTCAGCGCCGGCGAAAATGACGGCCGCAAGCTCACTCACATCGCCGTCCTGCGCAGCCTCACCCGCGCCGCGCAAGTGGACAAATCGCGCGGCTACGCAGGCGAAGTAAAAATCCCGTTCGCCCAAGCCGCCGCAAAGCCCTTGCGCGTCATCGCCATCGTCCAATCCCCCGCCGGCCCAGTCTTCGCCCTCGCCTCCGCGCGCCTTTCGCCGTAATCCTGCCTGCCCGCCGGAGCCTTGGCGTTGGCAGAGGGCAGGTATGTATATAAGCATACAGAGCGGTTGTGAAAGTATGTCTGCACATATACAATACAATGGGCACGGTATAGGTATAGATATCCGAGGTGGGCGCATGGAACGAGAATTTAGCGACCTTCGATTGCGACAACTTGAAAGAACCCTCACTCCCTACTACGCCACGAAACTTGAGGTCCGGCCAAAGGCCGGCTGGCTTCGAGCCGTCCGGGAAGCACTGGGTGTCACTATGCAAGAAGTGGGGAAGAAGATGGGAAAAGCGAAGCCAAATATCCAGCAATTCGAGAAATCTGAATTGGCCGACCGTATCACCCTCGACAGTCTTCGGCGCGTAGCAGACGCGATGGATTGCGAGCTCGTGTATGCGATTGTTCCTAAGTCCGGCACTCTGACTGAACTCGCCGAGCGCCGTGCGCGGGCCCACGTAACGCGCGACGTCCACGCGGTTGAGCGCACCATGGCCCTTGAGGGCCAAGCACCGGGCGGCGTAGATCAATTGATCGAAGACGAGACCAAACGGCGGCGCCGGCGATGAGCGCGACTCCCGGCGCCACGCCGATTTCACTCGAAGACACGAATGACCTCTTGCCGAAGCACATCGCAACTCGGCAGGATTTGAATGAATGGGAAAGGGCCAACATTCTGAAAGCTCGCGAGTGGGCGCTAAGCCCGAGGGTTCTGCGGCGTTGGGATCCAACCGATGAACGCTACCTGCGAATGTTGCACCAGAGGATGTTTGGCGAGACTTGGAGATGGGCCGGCAAATTTAGAGTGAAGGACGGCCAAAATATCGGCTGTCCGTTTGTGGAGATCTCGCAGCGGATTCCGCAGTTGATTGGCTCCGTGCGGTATTGGATCGGCCACACGACATACTCCATCGATGAAATCGCAGTCCGCTTTCATCATCGGCTGGTTGGCCAGATTCACGCGTTTCCGAATGGCAATGGCAGGCACGCAAGATTGCTTGCAGACGTGCTGGCTGTAAAGCACGGTCGCCCTGTGTTTACCTGGGGTCCGCCCGGAGGCGATCTCGTGGACGAGAGCGAAGTTCGTCGGACATATCTCGAAGCATTACGCGCCCTCGATGCCGATGATAGAAATATCCAACCCCTTCTTGCTTTCGCTCGCTCATAAGGCCGCGCCCGCCCCAACCCTCAAGCCGCCGCCCTCGTCCTGCTCGTCCGCCGCTTCCCCGACACGCTCGATCGCCTCGACCGCGTCGCCTCTTGAGTCCCCTGAACCTATGACCTAAAACCTGACCCCTGAAACCTGTAACCTGCCCCTGAAACCTGGAACCTCTCCGCCCCCCCTCGCCCCGGCCCCTCGCGCCTGAAACTTGTAACCTGTTCTTCTTCGTTCCCCTCACACATGACTCTCCGAAGGCTCCGCAACACCTCGTCGATCGGCTCCCTTCTTATCCCATCCTAGTATTGTCCAGTCGGTAAGAGCGCATCGCGACGGCCCGTGGTACAATCCGCCCCGATCGGAAGGATGACATGGGCCGCCTTCTTGTTCACCTCAACGCAAAGCCTGTAATGACGGTCAACAGGCGTGTCCTTAAGAAGAGGAAAGTGGTCTATCTCTTAACCGCTGCCCGCCCCCTAAAGTACAAGGGCGGCAGATCGAGAATCGTCTACATTGGAACCACAAAGAAGGGTGTACACAGGATAGCCAGCAGTGCTGCGTACCGCGCCGTAGAAATTATGTCGACAAGAGGACTGAAAGAGTTGAGCGTGTTTGTGGTTTCTTGCAGCTCACGTCCCGGCCTTCAGACATGGGAGCGCCTCGAGGACGCTCTCATTGCTGCGTTCCGAATTGAGTATGAGCAACTTCCCAAGTGCAATAGTCAAGGGAAGAAGAAGAAATGGAACGACGAACTAGACCGCATGTTTAGGCTGAAGGCTGTTAATAAGGTCTTGAGGCAGTTCGACGCATCAAATCGATGAAACGCGTTGGCCGTTTGTCCAGAGCGGATGCGCCGAGTGGGCCACCCGCCCGCGGACTCAAGTTTCAGAGTGAAACCCTTATGTGAAGAGAACTGACTACTGCTCATCCGGGCGATCACGGCGAGTCGTCATTTCCGGGGTAATCCTCTCTATTTTTCGAAGTTCGCCCGTCGTCGAAAGATGCGCAAACCAAGGGCGGGGATATCTTTTTATTGCGGTGAGTATCTTTGGTTTGCCTAGGATAAGGGCAGCCACCCATGTGGCTGGGGAATACTTGTCGGAGCTTTCGGTGGCGATAATCGCGACGTCTGTCTTTTTTATGGTATCAACGTGCGTGAAGCGGATGTTCTTGTCCATTGTGACGAGGACTAGCTTTTCGGCGTGGCAGTACTCAATAATTTGAGGGTCCCTAACTGGGTCTCCCTTTGGGTCTCCAGTCCGAAACGCTTCCGCGAAGCAGCGAACGGCGTACCCGGCCCGCTTAAGCTGCATGGGATGGACAGTCGTGCCAAACACCTCTTCGAGAAAGAGACACGGCTTTTCATGCCGCTTTTCGTAAGCCAAGATGCCTCAAAGCCTGCCGAACAACCGCCTCTTCGAGTTCGTACTCCTGGGCGAGGGCAGGGATCTTTTCTCCAGACTGTCTTCGTGAACGTAAGAGGCGTGCCGGTATCCGAGTGCCGGTGATTACCAAAAGCCCAGACATTACGCTCGGATCCAACGTCACGGGCCTGCGTCTGTCGCCGGGCCTGTAGTGGCGCCAGGGATAGATTTGCTCCAGTTGCCCTTTGCTATTTCGTCGAACTCTGGTCGCGAACATGTCGACTACGTTCTGCATCACGAACTGGCGGTGTTGGCTCAAATCTACGACGTGGCGCACTACACGACCTCGTTGCGGTCGATCCAGTAAAATATGCTTAAATAAGACTTTTATGTTTCTGTTTAGGAGAGGGTATTGGGACTGAGTTTCGAGCCGGGCATTCCGAAGAATTTCTTTTGCCTTCTGCATGGAAATGCCAGCGTGCCTTCGGATGAATTCTATGAAATGGACTTGCGCTAAGTCGTTAAAGGAGAGTAGCTGAACCTGGCCTGCTTTACCGGCGGGCGTCCAGAGGGGTTCGTCCGAGATCCAGCGGTAGAGGGTGCGAAGGGACATTCCGAGGTAGGAAGCAGCTTCGGGGATAGTGTAGATTGGATAATCGCGCAGGTCCTGCCGCGCTCGCCTTGGTTGCCGTGCATATCGCCGTGCTTCCACCTGGATCCCCCCAAAAAAAACAACCACAGCGCTCCGACGGGTGACTCAGCACGCCCGGTCAGTCCGGTTCGTCACGAGGAAACGAAGGACCGCTCAAAAGGTGGCGCACGCCCGTTACCCCCAACCATGGTGAAATCGACCCACGAGGGATGTTAGCGCGGCGATGTTTGCCGTCGATGGACTGGTAAACTCTTCAAAAAATGCATGGTAAACAACGAACGCGGGGCCGCTTTTGACTACGAGCGGGCTACCGAGTTCAACATAATAGCGCACTCGAGTCCCCCGGCGCTCTTAATCAAAACGATCTTCTGGGTTCTCTGGACTAGGAACTTTCGTCGGCATCCCGTCCGCCCCCTCTGCAACATCATCGGAGCGGCTACCGAATCCGTGTTGATGCGTAGACGGAAGTGCAACCGCCGAGCGGATGACCGAACCGATTTCCTCCGATTTGATGTGTTTATCCGCTTGCCGCCGTCCAACCTGGGCGGCAGCTTCTAGCGCAGCTTGCTGTGTCGGAAATCGCCCCTTGAGGATAAACTGTGAATCTATCGTATCCGGGCCATCATCCCAAGCAACATACACCTCCGCGGTCCAGCCAGAACCATCTGCGAGTTCGTAGGCTCGAGGGTCAACCCAATGGCTTCGATATCTCGTAGACATCCACAGCATTCTATCACGGTGCCGATATGTATCAATAAAGCAAGCTGGACGGGTGGCGCATCCGTCTACTTCACGGTCTTCATAATCCAAAGGATTAAACCACCCGCGACAAGCAACGCGGTGAAGAAAAACAGGAAAGTGTCGGCTGTCGGATGTTTTTCGCTCCACGCATGAAAATTGATGTAGGCGGGGAAGCCACGCGTAAGGACTCCAAAAAGAACTCTCACCAGTACGAAAAGCAGCACGACACCAAGCGCGATTTCGAACCCCAGAATTATGCCGTTCATACCCGTTGTGCCGGGCGTTCGGCCCGGTTAAGCTTGTGTCAAGGCGCCACAGGCCCATAGATGAACGTTGTTCCGCCCACCGGGCCGAACACCACCGAGCCATCAGGAATAATATAAACGTCCAAGCAGTCTCGCCCGCATCCCAAAAAACGCACGCGCTCTTCGGAAAGCGACTCAGCCACCAACGGTTTTCCGCATTTCGGGCAACACAGTTCAGACCTTTTATTGAGATCCAGGTGCAGGATCATATTCCTCCTCGGGTACTTACGCTAGCGGTCTGTGCGAGGGTCGTCAAGGTTCATTTGATCCACCGTGAGGTCCGCGGCGGTTCGAGGCTTGACTTTCATCTGTACAGGGTGTGGGGCTGCGGGTGGCTCAGCACTTGAATTTGGGTTTCTTCGAGTTTGAATTTTGGGTGGCGCACTCTTGCCGCAGGCAGGGGTGCGGGGGTTGACGTTGAGTCTGAGAGCTTGCGCGCTCCCCGGTCCGAGCCGGACAGTTCACCCAAGACGCCGGCTTGACCCTCCCAGTTTAGGCCTGGGAAGGGTCTGGGCGGCGAAGCGCGCATTTTGCGTTTTCTTGGCGGGGCCTTTTTCGGGCTAGAACGGCGCATGCATTATATTGCATGTCTGCGATCCACAGTTTTTTAGCCAGGCGCAAACCGCCTGATGACTTTCACTTGAAGCGGAAATATATTGCATGTGCATCGGGCGGCGGGCAAAGAGTCGGGCCCGCCTTAAGGCGGCCCCGAGACGGAAGTCGGGGCGCAAACAGGGCGCCGCTACACAAGCCACAACGAGACATGCGTTATATTGCATGTCTTCGGCATAAGGAGGCCAGTCCGGAGTAACCCCTTACGTCCCAACGCAAGTGCATGCACTATAATGCATGTCGGCTAGACTGAATGCACGAGGCGGCGTCTTTTTCGGCCCCAAACGGCTCGCGAGCGGCCAACTCCCGATCCCACAAAAAGGCTGTTTTTGCGCTGTTTTGCGACAAAGTGCTTGTCGAAGTTACAGCAGATTTTTCAGCGAGTGTTTTTCGATTTTTGTTCGCTTGAGCGAGGCGGAAAAGGACCAGCTTTCGGCGGGCCGGGCCAGGCGCCAATCAGGAGATTGGCGTTCCCGGGAAGATGCTGAAGAGCCGGCAAGATGCCGGCGTTACAAAGGCCAAGAGAGATTCTTCGGGCCGATTCCATCGGCCCACAGAATGACGAGCTGGGGGCGGGATGACAAGAAAATTGAAAAGCTGCGGGAAGGCAAAGGCGCACAGGCAGGAGTGCCTGTGCCACTAAAAAAGAAAACGCCCCGAGCGAGCCGGGGCGTTTCGTGAAAATTTAGTTTGCGGAGATGGGTAATTAGTCGCCGGCGACGGCTTCGGCGGCTTTCGGCTCTTCGATTTTTGGCGCGGCGTGGCCGTTGCCGTTTCCGTTGGCCGGCGCGATTTGCACGGGCTTGACCGGCGCGCCGGGAACCGCCATCTGGATTTGCTGCACCGTTCCGATTTGCACCACGGACTCGGCGGGCTTTTTCAGCACAAGCTCTTCGTAAATTTTGCGGACCTTCGCGGCTTCCTCGAACGCTTTCTTGCGGCGCGCGCGATCTTCTTCGGCGGCGGTGAGAGGAATGTCGTGCTCGAGGTGGCGGACACGCGCGGCGTCGTCGGCGTCGATTCGCAGCGAGTGCTCGTAGTTCGCGAGATCGACTTTCTTGCCCTTGGCGTAAATTTCGTGTTTGCCGTGCGTCTTGTACCACTGCGCGACAGTCGCGTTCTTGTACATGTTCTCGATAATTTTTCGCCAGCCGATGCCGGTGTTGTACGCGCAGAAAGAAATTTCTCCCTGCTGCGTGGCGTAGGGAATGATGCACATCTCGGTGCGGCGGAAATCGTAATTGAAAAGATCCTGGAACCACATTCCGGCGATGAAAAGAAAATTCCAGGGATCCTGCTTGCGGCGCTTCATGGCGTCTTCAAACGTGCGGTCGGGGCTCGTGCGGCCGTATTTCTTTTCCGAATTTTTCGTGAGCGCCCAGGTCTTGTCGAATTTCATCCACAGGTCTTTTAGCTTGAGGCTCGGCGGCGCCTGGAAGGGCTTGTAATTTTTCAGCAGCGCGAGAGCCATCATGAAGTTGGAAAACTTTTTTCCGCGGGCCGCGTCGGTGATGGCCGTGACGTCTTTGGTGAGCGACGGCGCATCGAGGAACCGCGGCACCGGCGCCCACTCTTTCGTTTCTTTGTTGATCATCAGCGCGGTGCCCACGCCGCAATTCGGATGGCAGCCGCACGAGAGCGAGCCCCACTGCGAATCGGGGCCGTGCGAAAGGTCAGAAAAGCCCGCAAAAGTGGCTATATAGGAGATGGGGAACCAATCGCGCGTCGGCTCGACTTTTCCGACTTGCTGGCTCACGTCTTTCGCCAGATGCGAAAGCGTATAGCGCTGGCGCATGCGCCGCTCGGGCGTGATTTCTTCATCGCGCCCGGTGAACGAAACCGGCTGGAACGATACGAAAGAAATTTTCTTGGGATTGTCCATCGCGAATTTCACGATGGGGCCCACCTGGTCGTTGTTCACGTTGTTGACGATCGTGGTCACGAGCACGATTTCGATTCCGGCGGCGTGCATATTTTCAATCGCGCGCAGCTTCACGTCGAAAAGATTGCCGACCTGGCGATGGGAGTTCGCGTCGTTGCCGATGCCGTCGAATTGCAGATAGGCGTAACGCATTCCGGCTTCGAATGCGGCCTTGCAAAAATCCTTGCTCTTGGCGAACTCGATGCCGTTGGTGGCGGCTTGCACGGAGTTGTAACCGACCTTGCGCGCATAGCGGACTGCGTCGAGGAAGTAAGGATGCATCGTGGGCTCGCCGCCGGAAAATTGGACGGACATTTGCCGGCGCGGCTTGATGCGCAGCGCGTTGTCCAGAATTTCCTGGATTTCCTCCCAGCTCAGCTCGTGGACGTAGCCCACCTGGTTCGCGTCCATGAAGCAGGGATCGCACATCATGTTGCAGCGGTTGGTGAGGTCCACGGTGAGGACCGAGCCGCGGCCGTGGCGAATGGTGCTCGAGCCGTGGCGGTGGAGGTCTTCGTCGTTGTGCGCGGGAATATCGCGGCCGGGGAAATTTTTCTCGATCCAGTTGAGGAACCTGGAATCGACGGCCATCAGGTCTTCAAATTTTCCGTGGATGGGACATTCCTTGATCATCCAGACCTGGCCGTCGCGCTCGATAACTTGCGCTTTAATCTCGCCGACTTTTTCGTGGACGAGGTCGGTCCAATCTTTTTTGCCGTTGATGATGGCATCGCGAGCTTCGCGGACGCAATCGGGGCAGAGCGAATCGGTGGTGCGCGGCCAGCCGAGCGTGGGCTTCGACTTTTCCCAGGATTTCAACAGCGGCTTATCGGACCATTTCGGCGTGAACGACGGGTTCGGATTATATTTGTTGAAGAACTGGATCGAGTCGAACGTCACGCCGGCCGACTTGCACAGCGCCCAATCGAAAGTTTTCCAAAGCCGGTTGCCAAGTGTCATCGGCATAACTCTCCACCTCTCCTCTTACTTGAGCTGGGAATTCCCCCAGATGCCTAATGCTAAAATTCGCGCCCGAGAAAGACCTGCGCCCCCAAACCAGTTACGGTACCAAAGTTTGCCCTGGTTCAAACTGGGCGTCTAGGAGCGTGCGTCCAAAGGGGCAATTCGGGGTGTGAACGGTGCCATTGGGGGCCTGACTGGGACGGCAGCAAAGCTCGGAACACGTTGTAGATACGGAATTTAGCGGGGAAGGCCCGGGAGCGTCATCACTCCATGTTGAGGGGGGTCCGCAGAATGGCGATGGCGAAGTGTGCCAAAAGCGGCGCGTCGTCGTCGAGCTGGAGCCATCGGACGACGCAATGGTCTTTGAGATACTGCGACACTTTCGATTCGTTGATGCCCAGATGCTCGGCGAGCTTGGCCTTCAGGCCGCTTTCGCCGTGACCGTGTCCGCCGCGCGGACCTTTGGCGGCGCGCCCTCCGCGGACCAAATTTCCAAGCCCCACACGGAGCGTCTGGCAAGCTTCGACGTAGTAAGAAGTGATCTGGTCGGAGTCGGAAAGCAAAAACACTCCGGGCCCCGCGGGAGCTTCGTCCGATTCGTCGAGCTTGTGGAGCGGGCTCGAGACGAGGCGCCGCAACTTCGATTCAAGTTGCACGAGGCGCGAAGCGAGCGCCGGATCGCCGGCGCGGCCGTGCGCGGTGCGTTCCGACGGAAGCATGGGCGCCGGCGGCTCGGCGGGAGCGCGAACGCGACGCGGGGGTTCAGCTGCTTCGGCTGGCGCGGGCTCGGGAGCTTCTGGCGGCGCCGCTTGTGCATGCGGTGTGCGGGCACTCGGCTCGACGAAGGCGCGCGAGGGCAATGCAGGCGCGGGAGCGCCTTTGCGCCGGCGTCCGCGCCCTCCGCGACGGCCTCGGCGGCGTTTCCTCTTTTCGCCGGGCGCAGCGGGCGATACAAATTGTTGCGCCGGAGCGGGTTCTTCCGCCGGCTCTGAAGCTTCTTCTGGTGCCGGCATCATTGCAGGCTCTTCGATGGGAGCAGCGTCCGCGTGCGGCTCTGGAGCTGCTTGCGCGCCGGGCTGCGAGACTTCGGCGCCGAGCCGCGTGAGCGCTTCATCGGCTCTCTTTTTCCAGTCGGCGCGGCGGAAGCGTTGCGCTGCGATGGTGTACCAGCGGACCGCTTCGTCGTTGCGCGCAGCCTTTTCTTCGATCGCCGCAAGTTCCCAGGCGACCATCGCGTCGTGCGTGCGCTGGAAGAGCTCGGAAAGCTTTGCCGGTGGATCGGGTGCGTTTTTGGCTTTGCGGATCCGCGCCTGAATCTGCCGCCAATCAGCCATGGCGCCATATTGTATCAGCGCGTGCAGACCTAGGCCAAGGGTGGTTGAATTTGAGAGGTGGACTAATTCGCGCGAACCACGCCCGCCGGGGCCAGCCGGAGCGATTGCAGCTTACTCAAGATTCTCCCAGAAACAGCGAAAGAATTTCAGTTGGTTGGGCTGTCTTGCGCGGAGCCGGATGTGCTCACCGAGATCCGCCGGCGAATGCCGCCCCAGAGCGTGAGGACGCCGGACCCAAGCAGGAGCAATGTCCCTGGTTCGGGAGTGGTTGCCGTTACGGTCAAGGTGTACATTGCGCCGGCTACGCCATTGGTGCCGTCGTCGGTCAATTCAAATGATCCGGTCTTCATCGTCGGCGCAGATTCGTCATTCATGTTGAGCTGCATTCCATCAAATTCCGGGATGGAGAAATTGAGATCGTTCAGGTCAACCGTAGTGAACGTGCTATTGAAGAAAACCAGCGTGTCGGGAGTTGCGGGCCCGCCATTCAACGAGAGGTCGACGATTTCCGCGAAAAACTCGCCGGAAGCAAAACACGGGGACGGCGGCACTTCCGCCGGACAGGTGGGCGTGGGCGTCTGCGACATCGTCCAGGTGGCGAGAGGGCTACTTGAACCGCTCAAGGTGAGTATGTAGTCGAGTGTTCCATCCCCCTTCGCTGTCGGCACCAACGCGAAACACGCCATGGCAAGCGCAAGACCCAAACGCTGCAATTTGCCCATGGTAACCTCCGTACTCCCCTCATCCGGGTGCAGTGCGAGACAGGCCCGAACTCACCCGGCAGTGCTACTGCACATAAACTGCCATCCCCGAAACGCTCGTAAGCTCAGTCTCTGCAATCTCTCAAAATTGGACGGTGAAAAAAATTTGCGATAACGCGAAGCCGCGTTCCTCGGCTTCTTGGATGCAGCGTCATTCCCAAATCGGTCCCAGTCTCAGTATTTATACTAGTCTGTTTTCGTATCTAGTGAACTTTTCGCACGACGCATGCCCGGGCATCCGTTGAACAGGAGGCGCTTTCTCATGGCCTGCGGGCGCAGTAGGATGATGCGCGGGAGAGGGCGTGAATCCGTCTGAGCGGACGACATGGATTTGCGAGAGGGCGCGGGTGGTGGGCTTCGATCTCGCGGGCGTTGCGGCGGCGGATGCGCTTGCGGAGCTCGCGCACATACCGGAATGGCTGGAGCGCGGCTATGCCGGCGAGATGGATTATTTGCGCGACCCGCGGCGCGCGGATCCGCGGCTGGTCCTCGATGGCGCGAGAAGCCTCATCGTGGTCGCGCTCAACTACAGTGCGCAGAATCCTTATTCCACCGAATGGGCCGCCGTGCCCGCGAGCGATCCGCCGCGGGGATGGATTTCGCGCTATGCGTGGGGCGACGACTACCATGAGGTGCTCGGCGAAAAACTCGAGACGCTGCTCGCGGCGATGCGCGCGCAATTCAGCGAGCCATTCGAAGCGCGCGCGTACGTGGATACGGGGCCGATTGTCGAGCGCGTGGCCGCGAAACATGCCGGGCTTGGCTGGCTCGCAAAGAACACTTGCCTCATCCACGAACAGCTCGGCTCGTGGCTCTTTCTCGGCGTGATTGTCACGACTCTCGATCTTGCGCCTTCGCTCGCGCCGGGCGAGCCGCCTCCGGCGGATCAGTGCGGCAATTGCCGGCTGTGCCTCGACGCGTGCCCCACCGAAGCGTTCCCCGCGGCCTACGTGCTCGATGCGCGGCGCTGCATCTCGTATCTCACGATCGAGCTGCGCGGCGCGATTCCGGAAGAATTGCGCACGGGAATGGGACGCGCGGTGATCGGCTGCGATATTTGCCAGGATGTTTGTCCGTGGAATCGCAAAGCGCCGGTGACGCGGCTTGCAGCGTTTCAGCCGCGGAAAATTGCGGCGCAAGAAAATGGAAAAGAGAAAATGGAAAATGATCACTCGCTGTTTGCGCCGGAGCTGGAGTGGCTGGCATCGCTCACGCAAGAGCAGTTCAGCGCGATTTTCCGCGGGAGCGCGGTGAAACGCGCGAAATGGCGCGGGCTGGTGCGCAACGCGTGTGTGGCGCTGGGAAATTCAAAAATCGCGCGCGATTCGGAGGCGTACGCGCGCGTCACGCTGCTTCTGAGCAAGCTCGCTGACTCCGACGATGCGATGATTGCCGAGCATGCGCGCTGGGCGCTCGCGCGGCTCGCGCTTGCGGAGCCGCTGCTTGTGTGAAATTGACTTGCTGCTCCGGATTCCGCTAGCGTAGCCGGCTCGGGAAATCTGAATTCAAGAGCGTTTGTCAGTACCGCGTCAGATGGGGAGAGGGAACTTCAGGGGCTAAAGCCCCGTGGCCTCTCTCCGCGAATGTCGCGGTTGAAACCGCGACCTACAAAACGTGTTTGCGGAATAAGTTCTTTGGCAGGAGGCGCGCACATGCATTCAACATTTTGTGTGGCAATTTTTCATGCGGCCAGGCCGCATTTCAGTTTTCCTTCGAATGCAGAGGCGACCGAACTCATCACGCTGCGATGGATTCATTTCGTTTCGGGGATCATCTGGATCGGGCTGCTCTATTTTTTCAATCTGGTGGGCTTTCCGACGATGAAGCAGATTGACGCGGGCGCGCGCGTGAAAGTGTATCCCGTGATGATGGCGCGGGCGATGTGGTGGTTCCGCTGGTCGGCGCTCGTGACGGTACTGGTCGGGCTGCGGTATTTTTGGATGATTCTCGCGACCGACGCGCAAAATTCCGGCAAGCCTGTGCTGGCACTGCACTGGTTTTTCGAATGGCTCGCGGTGTGGCTTGTGGCCTACGCGCTGATTTATCCGTTCCAGCTTCCGAGTAAAGGCATTCTCAATAACGCATGGATCCGCACGATCGCGATTGCTGTGATCGTGGTCGCGGCGTCATGGGTGGTGCTCGATCTGCAGGGCGGCCCGCAATCGTCGAACGGGCATCTTGCGATCAGCGTGGGCGGCGGAATCGGTTTTCTGATGCTGCTGAACACCTGGGGCGTGGTGTGGCGCGTGCAGAAGCGGTTGATTGAATGGACGCGCCAGAACGCCGAGCACGGCACGCCGATGCCGCCCGAAGCCGAGCGGCTCGCTCGCTGGGGTTATCTCGCGTCGCGCGTGGGATTCTGGCTGTCGTTCCCGATGCTCTTCTTCATGGGCGCCGCCGACCACTATCCATTCCTGAGCAGCATCACCGATTGAAATTGTAAGAACGCGGCCTACCTGCACGACGTCAAATGCATTAGGGAGCAGCACCTCGATGAAACCCAATGCTCGTCCCGCGGCCACGATCACTCTCATCATTTTCGCGATCGCTTTTCCAGCACTGGCCTTCGAATACCCGCTTTCCTCGACTTCGATTCGGGAAGCGTATTTCCAGGGCGCGCACGCCGATGCAAAGCTGGACGAATTTCTCCAGCGCTATACTGCGAATCCGCCGATGCCGAAGACCGGACAATTTCATATTTCGATGATCCGAATGCAAACGCCCTACGAGCAGGTGGTGGAACGCGTGATGCAGAATTTCAATTACGACGAGCAATCCGCGCAGCGGGATTTTACGGAGAAGCCGGTCGCGTTTCGCGTGCGGGTGGAGATTCATACGACCCCTTCCTACAAGGGAAGGCCCTATGACGGTGTAGGCGCATATCTGGTCAAGCCGAGCTATTCATGGACCGAGTTCAAGCTCAAATTTTTGCAGCAGAAGGAAATTCCGCGAAAGGATGCGAGCGGTACGGAGATCTGCTTGGGCGGTCCGGACGGTTGCGTTTTTTCTGGCTGGTACGTGGATCTTGCTTACGACCTTGACGAAGTCAAATCTGCGCCGGCGGAGTTCAAAGTGATTGAGCCGGACGGCGAGACCGTCGAGGCGGACTTCGACCTCGATACGCTTCAGTAGAGGTCCGTCTCCGAAGCCAATGAGACAGCAGGGATTTCGGAGCCGTAGATTACCGCCTGTGAAGATTTTCACGCGAAGGCTCGGGCTCCCAATGCAAATCCAGCCCACGGCGCAACCGCGCAAGAGCTCGCCTTCGGGCTTTTTCGAAGCGCCGACGCTCGCCAACCAGAGCCTCAAGCTGCTCGCTCAGGAAGCTGTTGATTGACGTACCTTGCTCGGCTGCGAGGACTTTCGCTTCGCGGAGCAAGGAAGCATCGAGCTCGAGCGTGATTTTTCTCTTCATAAGCCACGAATTCGTTGAAAGCTGCCCCCTACAATTCAGCCTGCTAACAAATGGATTGTCAAATAATTGATTCAGAAGTTGTTTGCTAGGACCGCCAGCGGAGGGTGACCGGGCCGGTGACCGGATGGCGCATGGGCGCGCCGGTGCGCTGCGATTCGAGATGCGCGGCTTTCAGCTCGAAATACCAGCGCGCCGGGCGGTCGGCGTCATCCACCAGCATCATGCGGTCTTCGTACTTCAAGCCGAGCGCCTGCTTTTCGATCACTTCGGTATCTTGCCGGATGAAGCGCGGACCGAGCACATGAATGATGAACGACACGACCGGGACGAGCGGCAGAATGTTCCACGCGGCGCAGAAATCGAGCCGGCAGAGATCGCGGCGTATGGGCGTGACGGTTGTGCGGCTGGAAAGCCAGTAGCGGCCGGCGCGGATTTGTTCGAAGCGCATATTCGGCAGCACAAAATCGATCGTCGTAGTGGCGGGCTCGCCAGTGAGAAGCTTCAAAATTTTATACGGCGCGCTATTGGCCGAGGGCGCGTGCGGGCTCATGCGGAAGCCGTTGGGAATGGGCTCGAACTGCTTCGCTTTTTCGCGGATACTGCGGCGGGTGCGCCACCACCAAGCTTGATGCACGAAGGGCCCGTGCGCCGGGTCCATCAATCCGATGATGCCGTGATCGACCGTGCAGGGAAGGTCAGCCCAGAGACGCGCGATTTTGTAGCGCCGGGTGAAAGTGGGCAGTTCGGGCGGAGGCGGCGGTGCAGCACCATCAGTCGCGCGGCCTTCGGAATTCGTCATGAACACCCAGAAGTAGCCGTCGCGCTCTTCGCACGGAAAGCTGCCGGCGAAGATGCGGTCCACTTTAAGTGTCGAATCGGCGGTGAGGGATGGGATCTCGCGGCACTGGCCGGTGTGCGCCTCGAATTGCCAGCCGTGATAGGCGCATTCGACCGCGGCGCCGTCGAATTGGCCGAACGAAAGCGGAAACGCGCGGTGCGGGCAGACGTCGCGCAGCGCGAACGATTTTCCCGCAGTGTCGCGCCCGAGCACGAGCGGCACATCGAGCAGCATCGCGCGCTTGAGCTTTCGCCCGAGCACTTGCTCGCTGCGCAGCGCCGGATACCAATATCCCCACAGCCACTCGCCGTTAGAATTTCCCTCGCCGGAATTAACCGCGTCGCTCATCGCGGCTCATCGTAGTACAGCCGTGTCCTCACCGCAAAGCTGGCAAGTAGGTTCATTCGAATTGGCGTATCATTCCGAGAATGGTCGCCGACAGCATGATCAGGAGAAAGCAAATGGCGAAACCTTATTCGAAACTCCGCGCCGGAATGAAGCCCTCCGCGCGACGCCGCTCTGCATGGAAGGCGAAAAATACCCTACAGCGAATTGCTCTGGCCGAATTGCAGCAGCGTCACCGAATTTGACGAGGCGGACAATCCGGCTTATTCTTGTAGAAGAGTGGCAATGATGTTTGCTGCGTTTTATTAGCGAGTTCCTTCCCGCCCTCTTCCGGGCGACGCCGGCAGTGAGTCCCGTTTATTTTCCGATTTCCCTTTTCCGTTTTCTTTTTGCATTGGGGCGTGGCTATGGCGAATTTGACGCTGTTTGAAAAATTGGACCAGATCGAGACGAGGTACGACGAAATGACGCGCGAGCTTTCTTCGCCCGAAGTGCACGCGGATTCGGGGCGTTACCAGAAGCTCGCCCGCACACATTCGGAGCTGGGCGAGATGGTGGCGAAATACCGCGAGTGGAAAGAAATCGAGAAGGGGCTCGAAGGCGCGAAGCAACTGCTTGCCGAAGCGGACGATCCCGAGATGAAGCAAATGGCGCACGACGAAGAGCGCACGCTCGAGGCGCGCCGCGAGACCGTCGAGCGCGAATTGAAATTTTTGCTCCTGCCCAAGGACCCGAACGATGAAAAAAACGTGATCGTCGAAATCCGCGCGGGCACGGGCGGAGACGAAGCCTCGCTTTTCGCCGCGGAACTTTTCCGGATGTACTCGCGGTATGCGGAATCGCAGGCCTGGAAAGTGGAAATTCTCGAAAGCTCGCCTTCGTCAATCGGCGGAATGAAAGAAGTGGTGGCGGCGATTCAGGGGCAGAAAGTTTATTCCAAGCTGAAATACGAAAGCGGCGTGCATCGCGTGCAGCGCGTGCCGGCCACCGAGCAGCAGGGGCGCATCCACACGTCCGCGGCGACGGTGGCGGTGCTGCCCGAGGCCGATGAAATCGACATCAAAATCGAGCCGAAAGATTTGCGCATCGACACGTTTTGTTCTTCCGGCCCGGGCGGGCAATCGGTGAACACGACGTATTCGGCGGTGCGCATCACGCACATTCCGAGCGGCCTGGTGGTCTCGCAGCAGGACGAGAAATCGCAGATCAAAAACCGCGCCAAGGCCATGCGAGTGCTGCGCGCGCGGCTCTACGAAATGGAACAGGAAAAGCAGCACGCGCAAATTGCCGCCGAGCGCCGCGGACAGATCAAGACGGGCGACCGCTCGGAAAAAATCCGCACGTACAATTTTCCGCAGAATCGCGTGACCGACCACCGCATCAATTTCACGCTGCATCAGCTCGATCAGGTGATGGACGGCAAGCTCGGGCAGCTCGTGGATGCGCTGGACGCATTACGAAGCGGAGCGGTTGAAGCAGGAGTTGGTGGAAGCCTGAGGTCCGGCTCGATCGAGCCGCTTGCGTGCGTTGCGCCGGTATTGAAAACAAAGCGGGAGCCCCTCGACTCCGCTCGGGGTAAACAAGCTCCCGCACTCCAAAAGTCTCGAGGTGCAGCGTGGAGGACGTGGGCAACTGCGCGGACAGAGGCCACCCGGGCACGGCGTGCCGTGCCCCTACAAGAATGGGAGAGGCGGCGCGGGGGAATTTCCTTTAGCTTCGCTCGAGGCGGAGCAGAAGCTTGCGGCAGCGGGCTTTCATCGCCGGCGTGCCCCTCTGCGTGGACTCGCGCAAGAGTTCGATCACCGATGGGCGGAGGCTCGCGTCGCCTTCCGCCAGATCCGCGAGGCCCTGAAGCGCGAAAGTTTTGACAATCGAGCTGCGGTCTTCGAGATAGTTGTTGAAAGCGGCGATGGCATGCTGCTTTTCTGCGACGTTCAACGGAAGCCGCGGAATCATGGCGGCGAGATGCCAGCGCAGCTCCTGCTCTTTCGCGCCGGCCAGCAGGCCGAGGAGTTCTCTCTTGTAGGGCCGGAGGAGCTCCGAGTTCGTACGCGTCACTTTCTCGGCGGCATCGGCGGCGCGCATGCGGACAAGCGGATCCTCGGACCACAGGCCTGCGACTAAGGCAGGAAACAATTTCGGATTCCTGGCGACACTCGCCGCCACTTCATTCGAGCGGCCGATCATTCGCCGGTCGCCTCCTTTGAGGCGCGCAAGAATGTTTTTCCGAGGCATGGATAGGAAGGGCGAGCGAATGATACCCCAGCCGGGCTGCAATCCGGATTCGTCTTCCCTTCTTTCCGGGCTTGAACGATCATCCGAAGCAACGATGGAAATCCGGGCCGCGCTAAAAGAGGGAATTGGCCGCTTGCGAACGGCGAATGTGGCGTCGCACACGCTGGCCGCCGAACTTCTGTTGATGCACGCCCTCGGCTGCGATCGCACCTGGCTTTACACGCACGCGGAGGAGCCGCTCGATCCCGCAACCGCGGAAAATTATTTTGCGCTCGTGGCGCTGCGCGCAGCAGGCGAGCCCACGCAGTACCTCACCGGCAAGCAGGAATTCTGGGGCCTCGAATTCGAAGTGACGTCCGCGGTGCTTATCCCGCGGCCGGAGACCGAGCACGTGATCGAAGTCGCGCTCGAACGGTTGGGCGCGCGCGGAATCAAGATGAATCTCTCGACCGGCGCGCCCAGACCGCCGCTGCGCATCGCCGATGTGGGCACAGGATCCGGCTGCATCGCCATCGCTCTGGCGCATGAACTTCCTCATGCGGAAATCTTCGCGACCGATATTTCTGCAGGGGCGCTGGAAGTTGCGCGCCGGAATGCGGAGCGCCTCGGCGTCGCACAGCAAATTCAATTCAGGGAATGCGATCTGCTTGATAGTTTCACGGTCGAAGAAGCTTCAGCCGCACGGGCACGGCATGCCGTGCCCCTACGAGGATCGAACCCCGAATCATTTAATTTAGTGGTGAGCAATCCGCCTTATGTAGCCCGCAACGCAGCGACGACGCTCGCTCGCGAAGTTCACGACCACGAGCCTCACCAAGCGCTGTTTGGCGGCGCCGAAGGCAGCGAAATCTACGCGCGCTTGATCGAGCAGGCAGGAGCACTCCTGGGTCCTGGGGGGATTCTCGTCCTCGAACTTGGCTACAACTCGGCGCCGCATGTCCGCGCGCTTCTCGAGGCGCAGCCTGGCTGGACCGGTATTCAAATAACGAAGGACCTGGCCGGAATCTCCCGCGTCATCTCCGCCGCGCGCCGATAGCGGCGCTCACAGCTCGACGAGGGCGCGGTGGACCAGGTAGATGGCGATCGCGCCTTCGCCTACAGCCGAGGCCACGCGCTTGAGGTTTCCCGAGCGGACGTCTCCCACCGCGAATACACCCGGCAGGCTCGTTTCCAGCATCGAGGGCGCACGGCCTCCGGTGGACGCCTGTGTGCCCGGGATGCCATCGAGGTCGCGGCCGGTGAGGATGAATCCTTTGTCATCCAGCGTGAGGCACCCGCGCAGCCATTCGGTGCGGGGCGAAGCTCCGGCCATGATGAAGACGTGTCGAATGTCGTGGACGGAAGTCTCACCGGTGGATTTGTCCTGCCAGGTGACGCGCTCGAGGTGCGTGTCGCCCTCGAGCGCAGTGATTTCCGTCTTGTAATGCAATTCGATCCCGGGGTTCTCCTCGATCCGCTGAATCAGGTAGCGCGACATCGTGTCGGAGAGCCGGCCGGAGCGAACGAGCATCGTGACTTTGTGCCCGGTCTGCGAGAGGTAAACGGCGGCCTGGCCGGCGGAGTTTCCGCCCCCGACGACAATCACGTCCTCGGTCCCGCAGAGCTGCGCTTCCATGAAGGTCGCGCCATAGTAGATTCCCTGGCCCTCGAACTTTTCGAGATTGGGAATGCGCGGCTTGTTGTACTGCGCTCCGGTAGCGATTACTACAGCGCGCGCCGCGAGTTTGTTGCCGTTGTCGAGCACGACTTTGAAGGGGCGCCGGTCGCAATCCAGACGCGTGACGCTGTGCGCCACCATCATCCGCGCCCCGAATTTTTCCGCCTGCACGGTGGCGCGCACGGCCAGCTCGTGCCCCGAAACTCCTGTCGGGAAGCCCAAATAATTTTCGATCTTCGAACTGGACCCGGCCTGTCCTCCCGGCGAAAGCGCGTCGATCAACAGCACGTCGAGGCCTTCGGACGCGCCGTAAACCGCGGCGGCCAGCCCCGCGGGCCCCGCGCCGACGATGATGAGATCGCGGATTTGCATCTCATCCACAGGAGTGTTGAGCCCCAGTGCATCCGCCAATCCCTGCGTCGTGGGGTTGCGCATCACTTTCCCCGCGTTGCAGCAGATGATTACCGGAATCTCCTCCGGCTTCACCTCAAAGCGGTCAAGCAGCGCCTGCGAACCTTTGTCCGCGTCGAGATCCACATACATGTAGGGATGCTCGTTCCTGGTGAGAAATTCGCGTAGGTGCAGCGTTTGGGCCGAGTGCTGCGATCCCATCAGGACAATGTTGCCCTGCCCGCGGTTGACGAGTTGGAGGCGGCGCAAAATGAACGCGCGCATGAAAATTTCGCTCAGCTCGGCGTCTCTGGCCACGAGCGAACGCAATCCATCTCCGCTCAGCTCCAAAAAGTCACCGGATTCCGTCACGCGCCCGCGAACCAGGCTGCGCCGCCCGGAAATCATGGTCATCTCGCCGGTAAACTCGCCCGGGCCGTGCGTGGCCACCTGGCGCTCGCCTTTGAAATCCGGCTGCACGATCTCCATGCTGCCCGAGAGCAACACAAAAAATGGGATGTCCGTGTCGCCGGGCTCAAACAGGATTTCGCCCTTCTTGACCTGCCGGAGCCGGCTGCCCGTCCGCACGCGGTCAATTTGCGCTGCTTTCAGGACGGGAAAAGCCTGGGTACTCGCGTCCAGCAGGCTTGGTATCGGCTGTGAAGCCATTTCGTCCCCTCCGGTTCAACTGGATGCGTGCCTATTAGAGCATGTTTTGGCGGGCTGGGATTCACATTGGAATTGCCGGGCATGGCGGGGAAGCGTAAAAGTAGTCGGATGCCGCCAGAAAATCCGCGAGCTGAAACTGCCCGGCCCGGGCGAACCGGCGCATTTGCGGCTGCAAAATACTTTGCCATCAACGCCTTCCTGATTTTCCACCTTCTCGCGATTCTTTGCTGGGCGCTTCCCATCAATACGCCTGTCACTCTGAATTTCAAAAATTTTGTGCGGCCGTATTTCCTCTGGTCGGGCCTTTTTCAGGGGTGGGACATGTTCGCGCCCAACCCGAAGGCCATCAACGGATACCTCGAGGCAATCGTCATCTACAAAGACGGCTCGACCGACTTGTGGCCTTTTCCTCGAATGGAATTGCTGAGCTATCGCGACCGGTATTTTGAGGAGCGCTACCGCAAGTACGCGGAGAATCTCACCAGCGGCCTTTATCCCGGCCTCTGGCCTGACGCGGCGCGCCACATCGCCCGGATGTACCGCGGCCGACCGAGCCCGCCGCGAAAAATCATGCTGGTGGCTCGTTGGTCTGAAATCAATCCCCCCGCGGCTGGAGGCAATGAGCGCGGCCCGTGGGAAGCGCATGTTTTTTACAGCTACGACGTCCAGCCCGAGGATTTACAGTGAAGCTGAAGTCGCTATGGCAAGCCTGGAACCATTTTTTCTTCGCCGAGCAATCCCCCACGCCGGTCGCGCTTTTTCGAATCCTCTACGGCGCGCTCGTTGCCGCTGATTTGATTTTGCTGCGGCCGGACTGGCTCGATTGGTATGGCGCCCATCCGTGGATGAGCCTTTCCACGATGCATGCGCTGGAACCGGGCACGCGCTTGAATTTGTTCGCGGTCATCCCCCAGCAGAGCGCATGGATTGAGGCGGTCTTCTGGCTTTTTCTGGCATCGGCTGTGCTGCTCACTCTCGGTCTCTTCACTCGCTTCAATTGCGCGTTTGTGTTTCTTTGCCTCACCTCGCTGCACCAGCGAAATCTCTACATCAACCACGGCGGCGACACTTTCTTGCGCGTCGCCGGATTTTTCCTGATCTTTGCGCCGGCCGGAGCGGCCCTTTCACTGGATCGCCTGATCCGTATCCGCCGCGGAAAAGAAGGCGCTGAAGTGATGCCTCGTGCGCCCTGGGCGCAACGCATGATTCAGATCGAATTGGCGCTTCTTTACTTCGCCACATTCTGCTGGAAAATCGAAGGCGACACCTGGGCGCAAGGGACCGCGCTTTACTATGTCTATCACCTCGACGAGCTTCAGCGGTTTCCCGTGCCGGGGTGGTTCGAGCGCCCTGCGATTCTCAAGATCGGCACCTGGTTTGGCCTCGCGCTGGAATTTTCGCTGGGAGTTCTGATCTGGGTGAAGGAGTTGCGCTACTATCTCCTGGCGCTCGGGATTCTGTTCCACCTTTGGCTGGAATACTCCTTGAACGTGCCTTTATTTCAGTGGGAAATCCTCTCGGCATACGTATTGTTTATTGAGCCCGCCGATCTCACGCGGATCTGGAGATGGATCAGCGCCCATGCGCCGCTCCCCGTTTCACGCGTCTTCCATAACTGGGGGCCTGCAAGTCCAAAATAGCTTCGCTTTTTCTTCGCTAGCAGGAGTATAGTTGCCCCACCAGGCCCGACCGCCATGCCCCGGCTGGCCCATTTCCGCGCCAAGCGGGACGCTCCTGCGCTTCCCCTGGGCGAAGCGCGCGCCGCGATTCTCCACGTGGATATGGACGCGTTCTTCGTATCGGTCGAGCTGCTGGCGCGGCCCGAGCTGCGCGGGCTGCCGGTTGTCGTCGGCGGCCAGCGCGACCAGCGCGGCGTCGTTTCCTCGGCGAGTTACGAAGCTCGCCGGTTTGGGATCCACTCGGCGATGCCCTTGCGCACCGCCGCGAAGCTTTGCCCGCAGGCGATTTTTCTCGATGGGCACCACGAACTTTACGGCCAATGGAGCGACCGCGTAGCAGCTGTGCTCGAGAAATTCACTCCCGTCGTCGAGATGGCTTCGATTGACGAAGCCTACCTCAATCTCGCCGGCACGGAGCGGCTGCATGGCCCGCCGCTCGCGGCTGCCGACAATCTCCTGCGCGAAATCACGCGCGCGACGGGCTTGCCCTGCTCGGGCGGGCTGGGCTCCACGCGGCTCGTCGCAAAAGTGGCGAGCGAGCAGGCCAAGCCGCGGGGGTTGGTGTGGGTTCCGGCCGGCAGCGAGGCCGCGTTTCTCGCGCCGCTCGGCGTCCGGCGGATTCCCGGTATCGGACGCGTCACCGAAGCCGCTCTCAAGGAGCTGGGCATCGAAACCGTGGGGCAGCTCCAGAAAATCTCGCTCGAGCGGCTGGAGGAGATTTTCGGCCGCTGGGGCACCGCGCTTTTCCGCAAGGCTCATGGCATCGATTCCTACGAATTCTTCGTGGACGCCGAGCCGAAATCGCTCTCCCACAATCGCACCTTCGGCCACGACACGAACCACCGCGACCAGCTTGAAGCGACGCTCAGCTTTCTCTGCCAGAAAGCCGCCAAACGGCTGCGCGATGCCGGTTTGCATGCGCGGACCGTGAGCCTCACGCTCCGCTACACGAATTTCCGGACGATTACTCGCAGCCTGACGCTCACGGAGCCTTCGGATCTCGACAGAGTCTTTCTCGCCGCCATTCGCGGGCTCTTCGCGCGTGCCTGGGACGGCAGCGCCATGCTGCGGCTCGTGGGCGTCGAGCTGGCGTCATTTTGCGCGGGGCCCGGCCAGATGGAACTCCTCGATCCTCACCGCTGCGAGAAACTCGAGCGGCTGGCTCGCGCGACGGATGAATTGCGGAATCGCTTTGGATTTTCGAAAGTGCAATTCGGCGGTTCGCTGGGAGCGAGAGAGGAACACGAAGAATGAGAATTACGCGCCGGCTCGCCGCACTCGCACGCGTGCCGTATAATTCGGCCTCGTATGTCTACTGTGCCGAGTCCCGCGCAACAAGCCTCCCAAAAAGCCGGCCGGCGGATTCGCAATTTCTGGGCGCGCGTCACCGAAGGGCTCGAAGTCGAGCAGCTCTGGGGACAATTCAAGACCGAGGCCAAGGCCACTTACGGCCTCTACTCAAAAGAGGTCGATTGGGAAGCGATCGGGCGCGAAAAGAAAAAGTGGAAGCGCCCGTTTCTCGCGGCCTGGGCGCTTTTCCAGGCCATGCTGATGAAGCTCTCCCCCGCGCGGCGAGTGCTGCTCCTGATCGCGGTGTTTCTCCTGCTCTTTCAGCCGGACTTTCGCGGAGGCGGAGGAGAATTCACCATCCAGCTCGGATGGTTGGGCGCGGCGCTCCTATTCTTGCTGCTGGCTCTCGAACTCGGCGACCGCGTCACGATGAAGCGCGACCTGGAAATCGCCCGGGAAATTCAGCAGTGGCTCGTGCCCGAGCGGCCGCCCCTCGTTTCCGGCCTAGATATCGCCTTCGCCACGCGGCCGCAGAATACTGTAGCGGGCGATTACTACGACGCGTTCCTGCGCCCCGCGCCTTTGGGCGATTCGACTGCAGGCCCGCTGCTGCTTGCAGTGGCCGACGTCGCGGGCAAAAGCGTTCCGGCTGCGATATTGATGGCTACTTTTCAGGCTAGTCTTCGCGCGCTCGCTTCCACGCCCGCGTCGCTCGAGGAAATTGTCTCGGGCCTGGAACGCTACGCCAGCGCTCACAGCCTGGAGGGGCTGCGGTTCACGACGGCATTTTTAGCCGAGATCGCTTCGGGCACGCGGACGATGCAATACGTCAACGCCGGCCACAACGACCCGATTCTTCGTCGCGCGTCGGGAAAAATCGAACGGCTCTCGACGGGCGGCCCTCCCTTCGGATTGCCGCCGTTTCCGGGGAAAGAAATCCCCTGGCTATCAGCGGCGGTGCAATTGCTGCCGGACGATTTGCTCTTCATTTTCACGGATGGGCTCATTGAAGCTGTCAACGAAGAAGGCGGCGAATACGGCGAGGCGCGGTTGCTTGGGTGCCTTTCGCTGGTGCAGCGGGAGATGGCTGCCGATACGCTCCGGCGCGTGATGGCGGATGTGAGCGCATTTGTCGGCTACGCGCGCCAGCATGACGACATCACCTGCCTCGTCCTGCGCGTGGCAAGCTGAGCGAAGGCGAAGCGCCGGGGATCAACCTGCGCCCGTTCGCAGTCCACAAACTTCCCACGTCCACGCTTTTCCCTCATAATCGCGCCATGGAAGCTCGGCAACTCGCGGAGCGAATTTGCGCGCAATTGAAAGCGGCAGGCCACCAGGCCTACCTGGTCGGCGGGTGCGTGCGCGATATCCTGCTTGGCCGCGAGCCGGCGGATTTCGATGTGGCCACCGATGCCACGCCCAATCGCGTGCAGGAGCTTTTCCCGGAGAGTTTGGCAGTCGGCGCGCAATTCGGAGTCATCGTCGTTACGGACGGTGACGCTCAGGTGGAAGTGGCCACGTTTCGATCCGATATCGGATACTCCGATGGACGCCATCCGGATCGCGTCGAGTATGCCACCTCGGCCAAGGAGGATGTGCAGCGCCGCGATTTCACCATCAACGCGCTGCTGCTCGATCCAGCGACCGGGGAAGTGCTGGATTATGTCGGCGGCCGCAAAGATCTCGAAGCCGGAATTATCCGCGCGATCGGCGAGGCGGCTGCCCGCTTCCAGGAAGACAAGCTCCGCATGGTCCGCGCCGTGCGATTTGCCGCGCGCTTCCGCTATGCGATCGAAGGGCGCACGTTTGCGGCAATCGCCCGGCTGGCCCCCGAGATTTGCCAAGTGTCGGCCGAGCGCATTCGCGACGAGCTCACCAAGCTTCTCACCGAAGGCGCCGCGCGCCGCGGGTTTGAGCTGCTGGACGAAAGCCGCCTTCTCCCCGAGTTGCTCCCCGAGATTTCGCAGATGAAAGGCGTCGAGCAGCCGCCGCAGTTTCATCCCGAAGGCGACGTCTGGACGCACACGCTGCTGATGCTCGAGCAATTGCCGGCAGGCGCCTCACCGACGCTCGCGTGGGGCGTGCTGCTGCACGACGTGGGCAAGCCGCCCACGTTCACGCCCCCCGCGGGACCGAACGGCCGCATCCGGTTTGACGAGCACGTAGAGGTTGGCACGCGGATGGCGGAAGAGATCGCCCGCCGGCTGCGCTTTTCGAACGACGACACCGACCAAATCGCCGCGCTGGTAGCGAATCACCTGCGATTCAAGGACGTGGCGCAGATGCGGCCTGCCACCCTGAAGCGATTCGTGCGCCTGCCCAAATTCGAAGAACACCTGGAACTGCACCGGCTCGATTGCCTTTCGAGCCATCGGAACCTCGAGAGCTACGAATACGTGCGCTGCTTCCTGGCGGAGACCCCTCCGGAGCAGGTCCGCCCGCCCCGCCTCATTACAGGGGATGACCTCATGGCCCTCGGCTTCAAGCCGGGCCCGAGTTTCAAGGAAATCCTGACGGCTGTCGAGGAGGCCCAGCTAAACGGGACAATCCTGACGCGCGAGGACGCCCTAGCCATGGTTCGAGAGTCGTTCCATCCTTCAGGGGACTGACTCAAGTCAATATAAATACAGCACTTAGCGGTTTGGTTTGAGAAAACCGAGCCAGTTGTTTCCCCTTGCATTCTAGATTTAGTGTGATAGACTCATGCTTGTTTATAGCGTCGTGTTAAAGACCAGAAATCCTTCCCGACTGGATTGCATCTAACTATCCTGACGGTCGATTATTGGTTTAAAGGATTTCTATGGCATTGGGCCCAAAGGGGGTCAAGGTGAACAAACCAAAAGCGGTTGTTCCTCCAGAGCTTCCGATTCTGCCGGTGCGCGACACGGTCTTGTTTCCAGGCGCGGTGATGCCGATGCCTGTGGGCCGCGAAAGCTCGCTCGCGCTGCTGAATTCTCTGGAAGGAAAAGAAAAGCTGTTGGGAGTTGTGGCGCAATTGGACCCGCGCGTGGAGGACCCGACCGGCGCGGACCTTCATGCTGTAGGCACGCTGGCGAAAGTTCATAAGATGGTGCGCATGCCCAATGGAAACATTGTCGCCTTCCTCGAAGGCTGGCAGCGCTTCCGCGTGATCGAGGTTCTCGGGTTGAAACCGTTCCTTCGTGCACGTGTCGAGGGGCAAGCGGATCTCGAAGACGAGCCGGACACCGAACTGACGGCGCTGACGCGCAACGTGCAGGAGCTCTTCCGCGAAGTCGTGTCGCGTTCGCCGCAGCTTTCCGACGATCTTCAGACCGAAGTGATGAGCATCGATTCGGCGGGTCGGCTCGCGGATTTCGTGGCCTCCACGCTGCCGTCTCTCACGACTCTCGTGCGGCAGGAGCTGCTCGAGACCTTCAGCGTGCGCAAGCGGCTGGAGACTCTGGTGAGCGAGCTGACGAAAGAACGCGAAGTTCTCGAACTGCGCAACAAGATTCACGAGCAGGTTCAGGAGCAGGTCAACCAGACCCAGCGGGAGTTCTTGCTGCGCGAGCAGATGAAAGCGATTCAAAAAGAGCTGGGCGAAGGCGACGACGGCCCGGCGGAAATCGAGGAGCTCCGCAAAAAGGTGGAAGAGTCGGGCATGTCTGCCGAGGCGCGCAAGGAATGCGACCGTGAATTGAAGCGGCTCGCGAAGATGACGCCCGCTTCAGCGGAATACATGGTCTCGCGGACCTACCTCGAATGGATGACTTCGCTGCCCTGGAACAAAACCTCCGGCACGGAGGAGATCGACATTCCCAAGGCGCAGGCCATTCTCGACGAGGATCACTACGACCTCGAAAAAGTGAAGGAGCGCATTCTCGATTATCTTGCGGTGAAGAAACTCCAGCCGGGGATGAAGGGCCCGATCCTGTGCTTCGCCGGGCCGCCCGGAGTGGGCAAGACGTCGCTCGGAAAATCCATTGCGCGGGCGCTGGGGCGCAAGTTCCACCGCATTTCGCTCGGCGGCATGCACGACGAAGCGGAAATCCGCGGGCACCGGCGCACCTACATCGGAGCTCTGCCGGGACAGATCATTCAAGGAATCCGCCGCGCGGAAACGATAGACCCGGTGCTGATGCTCGACGAAGTGGACAAGCTCGGGCGCGATTTTCGGGGCGATCCGTCGGCGGCGCTGATGGAGGTGCTCGATCCGGAGCAGAACTCCACTTTCCGCGATCATTACCTCGACGTGCCGTTCGATCTCTCGAAGGTGCTTTTCATCGCCACCGCCAACTGGCTCGATCCGATTCCGGAGCCGTTGCGCGACCGCATGGAAATCATCGAACTCCCCGGTTACACCGAGGAGGAGAAGATTCACATCGCCAAGCGCTTCTTGATCGCGCGCCAGGCGAAAGAACACGGCCTTGCGCTCGGCGAGCAGATCGAATTCACCGACGAAGCGCTGCACGACCTGATCCGCCATTACACGCGGGAAGCGGGCGTGCGTAGCCTCGAACGCGAAATCGGGACGCTGGTGCGCAAGCAGGCGCGGCGCCTGGCCGAGGGGCAGACCGATAAGCTGGTCGTCACGCCGGAGGTGGTCCGCGAAGTCCTGGGCATTGCGAAATTCCGGCTCGAGAAGGAAGTCGAAGAGCGCGTGCAGAAGCCGGGGGTTTCGGTGGGACTGGTGTGGACTCCGGTGGGAGGCGACATCGTCTTCATCGAAGCCAGCAAGATGCGCGGTGGAAAATCGTTCACGATGACCGGGCATCTTGGCGAAGTGATGCAAGAATCGATGCGGGCGGCGCTCTCGTGGGTCCGGTCGAACGCCGATCGCTACGGCATCGATCCCGATTTCTTCCGCAAACACGACTTGCACATCCACGTGCCGTCAGGCGCGGTGCCCAAAGACGGGCCATCGGCGGGCATTGCCATGGTGACCGCTCTCGTAAGCTTGCTCACGGGGCGGGCCGTGCGGCCGCGCGTAGCCATGACGGGCGAGATTTCGCTCTCCGGAATTGTTCTGCCGGTGGGCGGGATCAAGGAAAAAGTGCTTGGAGCCAAGCGCGCCGGAATCCGCGAGGTGATTCTTCCGTCGGAGAACGAGCCGAACGTGAAAGACGACCTGCCGGAGCATATGCTCGAAGGCGTGCAGATTCATTTCGTTCGCACGGCGGAGCAGGCGCTCGAAATTGCTCTCGGTAAATTCGAGAAGCCGGTTCGGCCGATCGCGGGCGGGCATCCGGGTGAGGATCGTCCCATCGTCGGGCCAGTTCACTAAGAGACAGCCACAAGCAGAATCGGACTGGAGAAATTGAAGGCCCGGAGATAAATCTCCGGGCCTTTTCTTTTTGGCGCACGCGCCAGCTTTCCTATTGCGGCGCGCGGCGCATTCGCGTACAGCTAGAAACTTTCCAATGCCCTATCGTCCTCGCGAACTTGTGGTGCGCGCGCGCGAAGCCGCCGCGCTCTTGCTCGCTGCTCTCGATCATGACGAAATGGTCCAGCGGTTCCTCGATTTGTACGCGGCCGAGCACCGCCGCCCGGGGAGGGCGGACCAACCGGGACATTACCGCGAGCAGCTTGAGACGATCCGGCGAGAAGCGATTCTTTCGATGGTGATGCGTGTGGAAGCGGCGCTGCCGAAGCGGCTGAACGTGCGTGTCTCGGTTCGAGCCGCCGCGAACCGCAAGCCGAGAAAAACAAAGAAGGGGAAAAAAGGTCCGGCCAAGAAGCACCAGCCGAAAGCGACGCTTCAATTGGCGATTCCCCTTCTGGACCTCTTCCGCGAAGAATTTTTTGTCGCGCTGGGCCAGGCGCTCGAATGGAGGGAAGAGGACGCCGACGAATTCTGGCGCGACCTCGAGATTTACGAAAAGCTCGCGCCGGCTGATGCCCGCTCTCGTTCCGCGCGACGAACCGGGGGCGCTGCTTCCGGGCCTTTTGTGGATCGCACGGCACTCCTGCTGGATCCGTCGCTCATGGACCAGGCGCGGCAAGCCGCCGGAAAATTTCAGGCGGAGCTGGATGCCACCGCCGAGCGAGTGCTGCGAAAAGTATTTTCACGGCGGCGAGAGAACTGAATTTTCAAATGACTCCGTCGAGGTTCTGGCGAAAACACTCATTCCTGGGAGGGCCGACGACGGCTTCGGTTTCCTCGTAGGGGCACGGCATGCCGTGCCCGGCGACCTGCTTGGCAATAGGCCCTCGCGTGAGCAGGGGTTCTATCGGAATTCAAAACAAAGCGGGAGCCCCTCGACTGCGCTCGGGATAAACAAGCTCCCGCACTCCAAATGTCTCTTATGCTGCGCGGAAGTAAGAGGCCTCAGCGCGGCGTTTGGCAGCGCGGGCACGGCATGCCGTGCCCCTACGGAACCAATCGCAACCCCCGTTGCATGGTAAGCAAAACGAGATGCGATGGTGTGCCATTGCGGAACAGGGTTTGCTATTCTCGCTTCAATGCTCGCAGTTTTTTACATTCTGGTGATCGCTCAACTCGCGCTGGGGCTGTATTCGCTTTGGGAGGGCTTCGAGTGGTTCAGCATGGTGCGGCGCCGGCTCGCGTCGCATCCGGGATTTTATGCCCCGGTGGCGGCGGTGATTTGTCCCTGCAAGGGGAATGAGCGCGGGCTGGAAGACAACCTGATGGCGCTCACAAAATTCGAATACGCCAACTACGAAATTTATTTTTCGCTCGCCACGAGTCTCGACCCCGCGCTGAAAGTGATCGAGCGCGTGAAGGCCGCGAGCACGAAGCCTGTGCACATCGTGATTGCCGGACCGCCGGAAAACTGTGGCGAAAAAGTTTACAACCTGAAGCGCGCCGTGGAGGCGCTACCGGATCAATTTGAAGCGCTCGTGTTCGTGGATTCGGACGTGCGCCTGTCGCGCGGATGGCTCACCAAGTTGATCGCGCCGCTCCAGGATCCACGCATCGGCGCGACGACCACATACCGCTGGCTGATTCCCGGAGGGCAGTCGGGCGCTGAAGCGATTGCAGGAGGGCTCGCGTCCGCCTGGAATGCCGCGGTTGCCACATTGCTCGGGCGGCCGCGGGAAAATTTCTGCTGGGGAGGCGCAACGGCGATTCGCCGGAAAATGTTCGACGATGTCCGCGTGCTGGAAGCCTGGCAGGGCGCGGTGAGCGACGATTTCGCGATGACCTCGGCGCTCGAAGCCGCCGGCAAGCAGATCGTCTTCTGCCCCGAGTGCCTTGCGGTGACCCTGCAGCCGTGGACCATTGAAACTCTGCTGGAATTCACCAACCGGCAAATCCTGATTACACGCATCTACTCTCCGCGGCGATGGATGCTGGGCCTGGCCGCGCACTTGAGCTATTCGTTGACGCTGATTTACGCCGCGGCGGCGATTCTCGTCTCGATGATCGAGGGCGACCCCTGGGGGCAACTCGCGTTGCTCACGCTGGCGATACCGCTGCTCGCGGCCATGAAAGGCGCGATGCGCACCATCGCGGTGAACGAAGTGCTGCCGGAGTGGAAAGCGAAGCTGCGCGAGTGGGGCTGGGTATGGCCGGCGCTTGCGCCGGTGGTGCCGTTCCTCTTCTCGTGGAATTTCCTCAGCTCGCTAATCACCAAGCGCATCCGCTGGCGCGGCATCCGCTACGAAATTGTTTCGCCCACCATGACGCGAATTCTTACGCGGTAGATTGCGGCGAGACCGGAGCGGGCTGCGCCGGGGCAAACGCCCGCTGGATGCGGCCCAGCAAATAAGCCGTCGCGGCTCCCGCAGGGATTGCCAGCCACCAGCCGGCCTCCAGAACCAGCCCTGGCCCAAGGAGAAGCAGCGGCAGAAGTCTTACTCCCGGCTGAGATTCGGGCTCGAGATGGCGTCCCATAGCGCCGAGCAAGCCGATGATCGCCGGAGAAAGTATCGCGCCGAAAATTGCCCAGTGAAGCGGCGTTTTGCACTTCAGCCCCGCGGCTACACGCCGGACAAAAAAAGCGAACACAACAGCCGTGAAGGCGCCGAGAGCCAATCCGTAGAAACAAATGAACAGTAGACCGAAGGCCTGGCGCGCGGGCCAGCCAATGCGGGGCCCAGTCCACATCATGCGAATCCATATGGCGAAGCTCATGAAGAAGCAGCCGCAAATCCAGGCGGTGAGGTAGTAAATCAGGCTGCCGCGGCGCGTCATATGCGGCGCTGGATTTTGGGGAAATCGAGCCAGACTTTCACGCCGCAGAAATGGGAGCCCTCGGTGCAGAT
>Ga0187781_10000033_pt1 | contig 88347 bp, 72 predicted proteins | sample 0715_SJ02_MP02_2_FD_132447 | JGI IMG/M metagenome (GOLD analysis project Ga0187781, IMG submission 132447) | Tropical peat soil microbial communities from peatlands in Department of Meta, Colombia - 0715_SJ02_MP02_20_MG | ecosystem: Environmental > Terrestrial > Soil > Wetlands > Peat | place...
AAGATTCCCGTGGACGTGCAGAAGGACGGCATCGATTTGATGTCGATCTCGGCGCACAAAATTTACGGGCCTAAGGGCGTGGGAGCGCTGTACGTGCGCCGCAAGAATCCGCGCGTGCAATTGGCAGCCATCATTGATGGCGGCGGCCACGAGCGCGGCATGCGTTCGGGCACGCTCAATGTTCCCGGCATTGTCGGACTCGGCAAGGCCTGCGAGCTTGGCCAGCAGGAAATGGCGGCGGAGAGCTAGCGGCTGCGCAAGTTGCGCGACCGCTTGAAGGATTCCATCATGACGCGGCTCGACGAGACCTTCATCAACGGCTCGATGGTTCATCGCCTGCCGCACAATATCAACATCAGCTTCGCGTATGTCGAAGGCGAGTCGTTGCTGATGGGCATCAACGACGTGGCGGTTTCGAGCGGCTCAGCCTGCACCTCGGCCACGCTCGAGCCGAGCTACGTGCTCAAGGCGCTCGGCGTGGGAGAAGACCTGGCGCACACCTCGATCCGCTTCGGCATCGGGCGGTTCAATACCGAAGAGGAAGTGGATTACGTCGCAGACCGGGTGGTGGACACGGTGACGCGCCTGCGCGAGCTTTCACCTCTCTACGAAATGGCCAAGGAAGGCGTGGACATCAGCAAGATGAAGTGGGTGGCGGCATCGGATTCGCATTAAATGTAGCTCAGGTCTTTAGACCTGAGAGGGTTGGAGCAGCAAGAATTCAAAGGAGCGAATGAAACATGGCTTATTCGGACAAAGTAGTGGATCACTACAATCATCCGCGCAACGTCGGCTCGCTCGACAAAAAGGATCCCAATGTCGGCACGGGCCTCGTGGGGGCGCCGGAATGCGGCGACGTGATGAAGCTGCAGATGAAGGTGAACCCTTCGACGCGCGTGATCGAGGAAGCGAAGTTCAAGACCTTCGGCTGCGGCTCGGCGATCGCCAGCTCTTCGCTCGCGACCGAGTGGGTGAAGGGCAAGACCGTGGAGGAAGCGCTGGCAATCAAGAATACGGATATCGTGCGCGAGCTTTCGCTTCCGCCGGTGAAAATCCACTGCTCGGTGCTGGCCGAAGACGCCATCAAGGCCGCGCTTGCAGACTGGAAGCAGAAGCAGGGCGAACCGGAATCGAAGCCCGCGGGATCCGCGAGCGCGCACTAACCGGGTTTTGGTTTGTAGGGGCATCCGGCAGAATTCTGGTGGACCGCGCCCGGGCCGGAATGATTTGTAGGTCGCGGTTTCAACCGCGACATTGGCATGCACACGCGGACGGGGCTTCAGCCCCTGAAGTTCCCGCGCAATCGGCGGGATGGCAAGCGAACAGAAGCCAATCATGATTCACGTCACGGAAAAAGCGGCTACGAAAATCCGCGAGCTACTGAATAAAGAAGGTGTGCCCGCTGAATCGGGCGGGCTGCGGGTGGGAGTGCAGGGGGGCGGGTGTTCCGGGCTGACGTATGCGATGCGGCTCGACACGGAGGCGCGCAACCGCGACAAAGTCTTCGAGGAAAACGGCGCGCGCATTTTCGTCGACCCCAAAAGCTATCTCTACCTTCACGACACCACGCTTGATTACCACGAAGACCTGATGAAGCAGGGCTTCGTCTTCCAGAATCCTCAAGCGGCGCGGAGTTGCGGTTGCGGGAGTTCGTTCAGCGCCTGAAGTCTGCTCGACGGCGGAAGGCGCGCTGCGTTTTTTCTGAGGACTCGCCGGAGTGAAATCGCCGTGGCGGACGCCGCAGCCCTGGCGGGAGTCTGGCTTGCGGATTCGGAGAGCGGGCGGTAGTTGAATTTATGAGCGCGACACAAACAAAACCGGACCGGGCGGCGCCGGCGAAATGCTGGAGCTGCGAGGCGGCTTTTGAAGGCGGACACTTCTGCGCCGCGTGCGGAAAGATTCAGCCGCTTCCAGCCGGAGCCGATTACTTCGCGTTTTTCGGGTGGCCGCAGAAGCTCACGATCGATTCGGCGGCGCTGGATGCGGCGTTCCACAAGCTGAGCTGGAAGCTGCATCCGGATAATTTTGTCCGCGCCGGCGAATTCGAGCGCAATCTTTCGCTCGAGCGTTCCTCGGAATTGAACGACGCATATCGCACGCTTCGTGATCCGGTTGCTCGGGTCGAGTATTTGCTCCTCCGCCGCGAACTCCGCAAAGAGGGGACCACGAAGCAGCAGGCGCCGCCTGAGCTGCTCGAGGAAGTTTTTGAATTGAACGAATCGCTCGACGAGCTGCGCGAAGCGCGCTCTTCCGGGGATGACACAGCCGCCTTGCGCGAGCGGCTCCTCGCTGCACGGAAGAATTTTCAAGAGAAGCTCGAAGAAGTAGATGGCGAACTCGCGGCTGCGGGCCGCAATTGGGACGCCGCGCTCGACGGCGGCAGCGACGAAACAAAAAAGAAGGCGCTGCTTGCTCGAATGAACGAAATTCTGAATCGCCGAAGCTATATCCGCAATCTCGTGAATAGCGTAAGCAGCGAGCTCGCGGAGGGCTAGGCAAGGAAAATTTCATGGGACGCGTTGTTGGCATCGACTTGGGGACAACGTACAGCCTGGTTGCCTACATAGATGCGCAAACAGGCATGCCGAAGTGCATTCCCAACCCCGACGGCGGCTCGACCCTCTGCCCCTCGGTTGTCAGCGTTGATCCTGATGGGTCCATCGTTGTGGGCGAGCCCGCGCGCGAGCGCTTGCTCACTCAGCCCGACCGCACGATTTATTCCGTGAAGCGGTTGATGGGCCGCGGCGTCGCCGACGTGCAGGGCGAACTGAAAATTTTTCCGTTCCAAATCGATCCCGGCAGTCAGAACGTGATCCGCGTGCGGCTGGGAGAAAAGCTCTTCACGCCGCCGGAAATTTCTGCATTCATTTTGCGCGAGCTGAAATCCTGGGCCGAAAATTGTTTCCATGAGCCGGTGGACCGCGCCGTCATCACGGTGCCTGCGTATTTCAACGACGCGCAGCGCCAGGCTACGAAAGACGCCGGGCGCCTCGCGGGCCTCGAAGTGCTGCGCCTCGTGAACGAGCCAACCGCCGCGGCGCTGGCCTACGGCCTGCACAAGCAGAAGCGCGGCCGCGTGGCTGTATACGATTTCGGCGGCGGCACGTTCGATATTTCGATCCTGAAACTGATTTCGACCGACGAGGGCGACATCTATCAGGTCCTTTCGACCAACGGCGACACGCATCTGGGCGGCGACGATATCGACAATGCCATGATGAAAGTGGCACGCGAGGCAATCGCCCAATCGTCAAAGGCAAAGGCGGAACTGCCGGGCGAGACAGTCCAGCAACTTCGCAAGGAACTGATCCGGGCAAAGCACGAACTCTCTACATCAGAAAAGGCATCGGTCTCGCTATTGACGCCGGGCCAGACTTTTACATTCACATTCACGCGGCAAGAATTTGACGAGCTCATCCGGCCCATCGTCGCGCGGACGATGACGCCGGTGAAGCAGGCGCTCGCGGATGCGAAGCTCGCTCCCACCGACATGGACGAAGTCGTGCTGGTGGGGGGCTCGACGCGCATTCCGCTGGTGCGCAAAACCGTGGGCGACTATTTCCAGCGCGCGCCCCATTGCGAGCTTGATCCCGATGAAGTGGTTGCGCTCGGCGCGGCTGTGCAAGCTGATATCCTCGAGACCGGTGTCAAGACGATGCTGCTGCTGGACGTGACGCCGCTGTCTCTCGGCATCGAGACGATGGGCGGCGTCGTCGCGAAAATTATTCCGCGCAATTCGACCATCCCCGCGAGCGCGCAGGAGCTATTCACTACCGGGGTCGAGAATCAGACGGGCATCGACGTCCACGTTCTGCAAGGCGAGCGCGAGTTGGCAAAGGATTGCCGGTCGCTGGCGCGCTTCCAATTGCGAGTTCCGCCGGGCCCGGCGGGCCTTGCGCGCGTCGAGGTGAAGTTTCTCATCGACGCGAACGGCATTCTACAAGTGGCGGCGCGCGATCTGCGCACCGGCGAGCAGCATTCGATCGAAGTGCAGCCGAGCTACGGCTTGAGCGACGCGGAGATCGAGCGCATGCTGGAAGAATCGATTGAATATGCCGAGCAGGATTTCGCTGAAGCCCAGTTGATCGAAGCTCGCCGGGAGGCGGACGCGATTCTCCAGGCGACCGAAAAGTCGCTGCGCGATGCTCGGGCTTCGGAGCTCTCGCGCGAAGAACGCGCGGCGATCGCCAAATCCTCCGACCGGCTGCGCCTCGCGCTCGTCGGCACGGACTACAAATTGATCCGCGCCATGATCGACGAGCTGAATCTGGCCACGACGCACCTTGCCGAAGTCTTGATGAACAGCGCCCTGCAAACGGCGCTTGAAGGCAAGCGGCTCGAAGAAGTCTAGTGGCACAGGCAGTTTTGAGTGGCACAGGCACTCCTGCCTGTGCTCCTTGGGTTGCTTGGGTTATGTAGCGGCCGCCTTTTTACCCTGAGGGGACCGAAGGGCAGGCGGGCGCTTTTGATTTGGGAGAAGGAGCATCAAACATGGGCGGCAAAAATCCATACATCGAAGAGACAAAGTTCACGCCCGCAACAAAAAAATTTAAGGTCACATTCATGAGGGAAGGGAAGACCGTCGAAATCGATCCCGACAAAATTCCCTACGGCCACGACGGCCTGCCCGGAAGCATTCTGGATATCTCGCAGGGCTTTCACATGGGGCTCGACCACGCGTGTGGCGGCGTTTGCGCCTGCTCGACGTGCCACGTGATTGTTCACGAAGGCCTCGAGAGCTGCAACGAAGCCACCGATGCCGAACTCGACCAGCTCGACGAAGCTCCCGGCGTCACGCCGAAATCGCGGCTGGGTTGCCAGTGCGTCCCCGACGGGACGAAAGATATCGTGGTCGAAATTCCCGAGTGGAACAAAAACTACGCCAAGGAAGCCGAACACTGAAGGCCTTTCGATTTTGTCTTCGTAGGGGCACGGCACGCCGTGCCCTCTTGGCCCGTGCAGATTAGCGACGGAGGCAGACTACTCCATGCCACTCGAATTCGATTGGGATGATCCCGAAGAAATCGGCATCCAGCTCGCCGATCGCTTTCCAAACCTTGACCCGCTGACAGTCCGCTTCACCGACCTCCACAAATGGGTGCTCGATTTGCCGGGGTTCACGGGCGACCCAAAGCTTTCCAACGAAGGCAAACTCGAAGCCATCCAAATGGCCTGGCACGAAGAATACAAAGACCGCCAATCGTAGCGAGCCTTTTGTCCTCGCGTTTCCCCCGCGCAGGCTTTCTCCGTGCCCTCCGGTTTTTCTCCGTGCCCTCTGTGTTGAGCTTGTGAAATTTTTTCTTGTAGCGTAGATTTTAGTTGGCGGGGCGAATCCCACCTTCTCCGCTGGCGAGTGGAGAAAGAGCCGGACCATGGAAGCAGACCTGCGGTATCCCATCGGAAAATTTCAAAGCGTGCAGAAGTTGACAGACGCGGAGCGGTGCGCAGCGATCGCCGCCATTGAAGAGGCGCCCGCGCAGCTTCGCGCTGCGGTCGCGGGGCTGAATGACCAGCAGCTCGACACGCCGTACCGCCCGGGCGGCTGGACGGTGCGGCAAGTGGCGCATCACGTTCCCGATAGCCACATGAACGCATTCATCCGCATGAAGCTCGCGCTCACCGAAGATGTGCCCACCATCAAACCCTACAACGAAGCGCGCTGGGCGCTGCTCGCGGACGCAAAAATGCCGGTCGAGGCGTCGCTAGCGCTTCTGGAAAATCTCCATCGGCGCTGGGTGCCGCTCTGGAGGTCGCTCGGGCCCGCCGATTGGGAGCGGAAATTGAATCATCCCGAAGCCGGCGTAATGACGCTGGATAACGTGGTGGCGCATTACGCCTGGCACGGCCGGCACCACGTGGCGCACATCACGGCGCTTCGCGAACGCCAAGGATGGACGTAGGAGAAAATAGAAAAGGGAAAAGAAGAGGGCAATCGCGCCAATGGGCGTGCGCGCCGGGATCACTCCGGTTGGCCATTTTCGATTTTCAATTTTCCCTTTTTCAGTTTCTTTCCGCCTTGGCAGTGGTTGTGAATTTGTGCGGCAACTCTGATAATCTAATCGCGTCCGCATTCCGCACTGTGGCGCTATGGTGCAACGGTTAGCACGCGGCCCTTTCAAGGCCGAAATACGGGTTCGATTCCCGTTAGCGCTACCATCCAGAATGAAATGCCAACAAAACGAAGCATTTAAGCTGCGGAAATCCTTCGCAACTGGCTTTCAAGCTGAGCTTGCGTTCCGAATCGTTGCGTACCCAAAGCACGCAGTTGATTCCAAGACGGGCACATCCGCGTTTCAATCTGGGAATTGCCTCGGCACCGAGCCTGCCAATTCTCCCGCCAAGCCGTTGAATGATGGAAAGTTAAGGAATCCTATCTGGTGGCCAAGGTTGTGCATTGGCGTGCCATTGGTTCGCCGCGTTCGCCGTATGACACCTGGCGAAAGGCATCCGCAGGTGCCAGCGGCAAGAGCCGAGTCGTTCGAGAGAAACCAGTGCAAATTTTCCAAGGCCGAGCCTCTCACCTCCCGAAAATTGCCGGAATCGCTTTCGATTGCTGCCGCGTATGGCTGGCCCTTGGGCTTCTGTCGACCCCCGCGGCCGGCCAAAGCCAGCCGTCCGCCCGGATCCAGGGTTCGGAACTGGCGCGCGAAAACCTGAGCCGCGTGGCCGCATCGGCAGCAGAAATCAAAATCATTCTGGTGAAAGACCCGGGACTGCTGGTCGAGCTGAAGCGCTGGGTTGCCAAGGATGCGACCGGCCACGGCCAAATCGTCCGCGATTCCGATCTCACCGACGACGCCATTTTCCTGCGGCTCGAAACCGATTTGCCGTTTCGATCCGCGGCCACCGAGCTCGTGCAGCGATACGGCTATTTGCGGCCGCAGCTCAATCCCGCATCGGACCTGGCCAAAGAGCGCGAACTTCTGGCTCAAGAGCGGGCGAAATGGCTGGCGCAAGAGGAGGAACAGGAGCGCACCCGAGCCCGGCAACGAGGCTCGGGCGGTGTGCAAACGGCGCGCGGCTGCGACCCGTCGGTGGATTCCGGATGTGCGGAACTCCCGCGGGGAAGAGAATCGCTCGCGAACGAACCGCCGCCATCGGGCGCGGAAGCTGCACCACCCAGAATTCCCGGAGGAGATACGCAGCGGGAAAACCCATCGCAGAGGGAATCTCCGGTTGACCGCACTCAGTTGATGCAGCCGGGAGAAGAGCTCGCTGACGAGCTGGGCGGACTTTCCTCAGCGGAATCTTTCAGCCTCAATGCCGGTGCGGCGGGCTTGCCTCCTGCGGCGCTGGATGCGGCGCTTTCAGGCGGCGACTTCGGACGCGCCGGCATGGGGGGCGGTGCGCTTCCGATTGCAAACGCAGTGAGCGGAGCGGGGCGAGACAGAGCCGAATCAATCGAAGGCGCCGCTATCGGGGCCACCGGTCTGCTGTGGGATTCGGAACCCGGAAGCAACGGAGAGATTGCGGGAGCGCCGCCCTCAGGCATTGCAACGGCCCGCGCAGGCGCGCCCGGAACTGCCAGCGCTCCCACGCGCACGCCTTCCTCAACGGGGCTGGTCCGCAAGCCGAGCCCTTACGACGACATTCCATCCTTATATGACATGTACATGCAAGCCGCGCCGCGGCCGAGCGAGCCCAAGCGCTTCGGGCTCGATGTGTTTGCACGCGGGATTCGCGACTCAAAGCTCATCCCCATGGATTTGCCGGCGGGGCCTGACTACGTTTTGGGGCCGGGCGACGGACTCACGATCGATCTCTGGGGAGGCGTGTCGCGGCGGTTCTACCGCACCGTGGACCGCGAAGGACGCGTGAGCCTGCCGGAAGTGGGGCCGATCCCTGTCAGCGGCAAGAGCCTCGGGGATGTGCAACTCGCCGTGCAGCAAGTGCTGCGCTCGCAATTCCGCGATGTGTCGGCGGATGTGTCGCTCGGGAGGCTGCGAACGATCCGCGTGTATGAGGTGGGCGACGTCGCCACTCCCGGAGCGTACGACGTGAGCTCGCTTTCGACGCCGTTGAATGCGCTGTTTGCCGCGGGAGGACCCACGTCGCGGGGCTCGATGCGCATCGTGAAGCACTACCGCGGAAACAAGCTCGTGCAAGTGGTTGACATGTACGACCTGCTGCTGCACGGAGTGAAAGGCGATCTCGAACGGCTGGAAAACGGAGACACGGTTCTGGTGCCGCCGCTCGGCCCGGAAGTGACGGTCGAAGGCATGGTGCGGCGGCCGGCCATCTACGAGCTGAACGGAGAAAAAAATCTCGCCAGCGTGGTCGAGCTGGCCGGCGGGCTGCTTCCCCTGGCGGCGCTCAAAAACATCGAAGTGCAGCGCACGGTGGCGCACGAAAAGAAAACCATGCTCAGCTTCGATCTGCCGGAAAGCACCGCGGGATACTCCGCTGAAATCGCCGCAAAACTCGAATCCTTCGAAATCCAGGACGGCGACCGCATCCGCGTCTTTCCGATCGCGCCTTACAACCAGGACGCGGTGTACCTCGAAGGGCATGTCCTGCGGCCGGGGCGATATTCCTACCGCCAAAATCTGCGCGTGACGGACATCGTTTCCTCGTACAAGGATCTTTTGCCCGAGCCGGCCGGGCAATACGCCGAGATTATCCGGCTGAATCCTCCGGATTTTCACCCGAGTGTGGAAGGATTTGACCTGGCCGATGCGCTGGCGAATCCCGAGCAAGCGCCGCTGGTTCATCCGCTCGATACGATCCGCGTTTTCAGCCGCTACGACTTCGAGAATCCGCCGACGGTATCCGTGTGGGGCGCGGTGCGCGCGCCGGGGACCTACCGCACTTCGGGCCAGATTCGGCTCGCCGATGCCGTCCATCTGGCCGGAGGCCTCGGCCCGGACGCCGAAACTGCGGACGCGCAGGTTTTCCGCCACGAGCCGGACGGAAGAATGAAGATTTTCTCCGTCAATTTGACGGGAGCGCTGGCCGGCGATCCCGCCGCCAATCTCTTGCTCGAATCTCGCGATCGCCTGTTGATTCACCGCAACCCAGAGGCGGTTGAGCCGGCAAGCGTCTACATCCAGGGCGAAGTCGCGAAGCCGGGCCGCTATCCGCTCACCGCCAATATGACGATTGCGGATTTGATCAAGGTCGGAGGCGGTCTCAAGCCCGGCGCAGACCCCGAGACTGCTGACCTGACGCGGTTTCAGTACAACGGAGTCAACCTGACGGGGCGGCACGAGGCGGTTTCCATTCCGGCGGCGCTGGCCGGCGGGCAAAAACAGGAGACACCGCTGAATAACGGCGATGTTCTCGCCGTGCGCCAGCTTCCGGGCTGGAACGATCTCGGAGCGTCGATTTCCGTAAAGGGCGAAGTCGTCCATCCCGGCACCTACGGCATCCGGCCCGGCGAGCGGCTGAGTTCGGTGCTCGAACGCGCGGGAGGATTCCTGCCGAGCGCCTATCCTTACGGCGCGATTCTCGAGCGGGCGCAGGTCCGCGAAATCGAAACGAAGCAGCGGAACGAAATGATTTTGAGAGTCAAGGATCTTCAGACCAGCCTCGAATCGATGCCCGAAATCGAACCCCGGCAAAAACAGATCAAGCAGGCCGCGCAGCAACAATACCAGGAGACGCTCGCGCAGTTGAATTCGAACCCGCCGGTCGGACGCGTCACGATCCGGATCTCGGCGAATATCAAGCACTGGAAAAACTCCGCCGACGATATTGAAGCGCGCGCCGGAGATGAGTTGATCATCCCGAAGACGCCCAGCTACGTGCTGGTATCCGGCCAGGTTTACAACCCGACGGCTGTCTCCTATCGGTCCGGGAAAAGCGCGCAGTGGTATCTGAGCCAGTCCGGCGGCCCCACGCCGCTGGCGAACCGGAAATCGATCTTCGTCGTTCGCGCGGATGGCTCCGTGATCGGTTCGAATGACAGTCCTTGGACCGGAAATTCGCTGGGCGCCGTGTTGCATCCGGGCGACACGGTTGTGGTTCCGGAAAAAGCCATCGGGCCGGGCGTGAACTGGCAAAACGTTTTCGCCTCGGCGCAAGTCGCGTCGGCGATCACTAGCACGCTGTTCATTGCGCTGCATTACTAGCGGGAACCGCCGATGGCCTTGGGAATAGCTCGCACGATGGGCGCGACGACTCTGTTTTTGCTGGCCGCCTGGAATGGAGGTTGTTTCGCTTCGCCGCAGGAGCCGGGAAAGGAATTGCAGAGGGAAGATGCGAACCAACCTCCGACCAACGATCGAGACTCTTCCAGCGCGGCAAGCTTGGGGGATTCATCGGAAATGCGCCGGGAAAATTCACTCGGGCTCAACCTTTTGAAGAATATGGCCAGTGACGAAAAAGCGATTTGGACAGGCGCGAAAAACCTGCACCTGGTGGATGCCGACTGGCTCATTCCCTTGGGCGCCGCTACCGGAGTCATGCTCGCCACCGACACCGAGACGAGCAAACATTTGCCGAGTTCGCCGCACCGGTTGAAACTCAGCAATGATTTTTCAAATTACGGAATCGGGGCCATGGCCGCCGCGGACGCCGGGTTTTACTTTCTGGGTCAAATCGCCCACGACGATCAAAAGAGCGAAACCGGATTGCTGGCCGGTGAAGCGGCGGCGGACAGTTTGGGCGTCACCTACGCGCTGAAGTACTCCTTCGGACGCGGGCGCCCGCTCGACAGCCACTTCCAAGGCAATTTCTGGAGCGGCGGCGATTCGTTTCCTTCCGAACACGCGGCCGCGGCCTGGTCGATCGCCAGCGTCATTGCGCATGAGTATCCCGGTCCGCTGACCACTCTGCTTGCTTACGGAGCTGCGGCCGGAGTCAGCGCCGCGCGAATCAGCGCCAAGCAGCATTTCCCCTCGGATGTGCTGATCGGGAGCGCCATCGGCTGGTACGTCGGCCGGCACGTTTACCGCGCCCACCACGATCCGGACCCAGGAGGCGGATCCTGGGAAACCTATTCCGAATCGGCTGACCAGGGTCCCGAGCGCGCGAAGGGGCCGGCGGGCTCGCCTTTTGTCGAACTCGATAGCTGGGCCTATCCGGCTATCTCACGCCTGATCGACCTGGGCTATATCCGGACAGCGTTTGTCGGCCAGCGCCCTTGGACGCGCCTCGAGTGCGCGCGCCTGGTCGACGAGGCGGGCGAACGCCTTCGCGGCGAAGCAGCCGGTTCTTCCGAAGCAGCCGGGATCTACGAAATTCTGGCGCGCGAATTTGCACGCGATTTCGAAGCAGCCAGCGGCCGCGGGGAGCCGGAGGGCCGCGTCGAGTCGGTCTATGTGCGCGCGCTCGGAATCAGCGGCCCGCCTTTAAACGACAGCTACCACTTCGGCCAAACTCTCATCAACGATTTCGGGCGGCCTTACGAAGAAGGCTTCAATTCGGTTGCCGGGTTTTCCGCCTACGGAACCGAAGGAAGGTTCACGCTCTATGTTCGAGGGGAGTACCAGCAGGCGCCTTCGGCGCCAGCCTATTCCGACGCCGTTCAACGAGTCATCGCCAACATGGACTTCAATGCTGTCCAGCCGGCCGCTTCGGTTGCCGCGGCGGACCAATTCCGCCTGCTCGATACCTACGTTTCCGCGAGCGTGGCGAATTGGAGCCTGTCTTTCGGAAAACAGAGTCTTTGGTGGGGCCCGGATTACGGCGGCGAATTGATGTTCAGCAACAACGCCGAACCGATTTACATGTTTCGAGCCACGCGGACCACTTCGATCAAGCTGCCGTGGATTTTTCACTGGCTCGGTCCGATGAATACGGATTTCTTCTTCGGCAAGCTATCCGGAAACCAATTTCCGCCGCGCCCGCTGCTGCACGGCGAAAAAATCAGCATCAAGCCGCTTCCCGACCTGGAGCTCGGTTTCGGCCGCCTGGCGGAATTGGGAGGAGTCGGGCGGGCGCTGACCCCGGCCGCCGTCTTTAACAGTTACACCACGCTCCAAGAGGGGGTCTTTTTCAATACCAACAACAATCCCGGAAAGCGCACCGGCAGCTTCGAATTTTCCTACCGGGTTCCTTTTCTGCGCGATTGGGTGACGATTTATTCGGATTCGATTTCGGCGGACGATGAAACGCCCTTGGTCAACCCGCCGCGGGCCGCCTGGAATCCCGGCCTGCATCTGGCCCGCTTTCCGTATTGCCACCGGCTCGAATTGCGCGCCGAAGGCGTGACCACGAATACGGCGGTGTCCAGCAACGGCGGTCACTTTGTTTACTGGGACCACTTCTACCACGACCTTTCCACCAACAAGAACAATCTGATCGGAAGCTGGATCGGAAGAGAAGGAACGGGGATTCAGGCTTGGAGCACCTATTGGTTCGGGCCGCGCAGCAATCTTCAACTGGGATACCGGCAAGCTAAAGTCTCGCGGAAATTTCTGCCGGAGGGCGAGACCTTGAACGACGCCTCGCTCAAAGCCAATTGGTGGGCTGGAGATTTCAGTTTTTCAGCGCTTCTCCAGTACGAGAAATGGCTCGCGCCCGTGTTGCAGCCGGGCCCGCAGACGAATTGGACCGCGTCGCTCGAAGTCGCTTTCTGGCCGCGATCCTGGAGCCGATAAGATTTTGCGTTCCCTAGGTACGCCGATGGATTTGGATTGATGCAGACAGCCACAAAACATCAAACGGAGCCGGCCTTCGACCCTCGCTTGAGGGAAGGGTTTCCGCTCGAAAAAACTCGCCCCGGGACGCAGTGGCAAACCTACGAGCGGCTCCGCCTGCTGTGGACGGCGCGGCGATTTTTGGCCAAGGTTGCCGCCGCCGGCCTCGCCGCGGCCGCTCTGGCCGCTTTTCTCCTGCCGAAACAATACGAATCGACGGTCCAGCTGATGCCGCCCTCTTCGAATTCTATGAGCGGGCTCGCCCTGCTGGCCGGGCTCGGAGGAAAGGATATGCAGGGGCTCGGGGCCATCGCCGGCGACTTGCTGGGACTGAAAACCACCGGCGCTCTGTTTGTGGGAGTGCTGAAGTGCCGCACGGTCCAGGACCGCATCATCGAAAAATACGAGTTGAAGAAGGTGTACGGGGTGCGCCTGGAATCGCGCGCGCGCCAAAAGCTCGAAGACCGCACCGAAGTTTCCGAAGACCGCAAAAGCGGCATCCTCCGGGTCACGGTCACCGACCGCGACCCGAAACGCGCCGCTGCAATGGCGGATTCCTATGTCTCCGAGCTCGATACCCTGATCGCCCAGTTGACCACTTCCTCGGCGCGCCGCGAACGCCAGTTTCTCGAAGAGCGCTTGAGCGGCGTCTCGAAGGATCTCGCCAGCGCCGAAGAGGACTTCAGCCGCTTCGCCAGCCAGAACGCCACGCTCGATATCACCGAGCAAGCCAAAGCCATGGTCATGGCGACTGCGACGCTCGAGGGGCAGCTCATCGCGGCGCAAGCCGAACTCCAGGGCTTGCGGCAGATTTATACGAACAACAATGTCCGGGTGCGGGCGGTCGAAGCCCGCATCGGCGAACTGCGCAAACAGATCGGCCGGATCGGAGGGAAAGCAAAGGATTCCGCCGCGGAACCCGAGGCGGGAGCGGAGTTCTCCTATCCCACGCTGCGGCAGCTCCCGCTTCTGGGGGTGCCTTACGCGGAAAAATTCCGGCGATTGAAAGTCGAAGAAGCCGTCTTCGAAACGCTCACCAAAGAGTACGAACTCGCCAAAGTGCAAGAGGCCAAAGAAATCCCCACCGTGAAGATCCTCGATCCGCCGGAAGTGCCCGAGCGAAGCTCTTTTCCGCCCCGGCTTTGGATCATAGGACTCGGCACGTTGAGCAGCTTGCTGTTCGGCGCCGCCTGGGTGGTGGGGACGGCGCGCTGGCAGGAGATCGATTCCGCCCATCCAGGCAAACAGCTCGCGGCCGAAATTTTTCAAGCGGTGCAGTTCGAATCGCTCCACTCCCATTCGGGCTCGCGATCGATCGCCGGCGAAAATGACCGCCGCGGTCCGGACCGGAGTTAGGGAACCTGGAAAGAGCTGATTCGGCTGCAACATGTAGATTCTTATTGGGTTAGGTCACAACAACCCCTGTAAGTGACGGGGCGAAGCCGTAGGCGGCAACTTTTAGGATGAAGGCATGATGAACACTCCTCAAGCGACTGTGCCTCAGGCAGGCGATCAATCTTCTCTCGCGGCTATCCTGTCTGAAGCGCGTTGGTACGCCATTTATACCTCGGCTCATCACGAGAAACGCGTGGCCGAGCAACTCACCGAACGGCGCATCGAGAGCTTTTTGCCGACGTACTCGTCCATCCGCCGCTGGAAGGACCGCTGCAAGCGGCTCGAGCTGCCGCTGTTTCCGGGCTACGTGTTTGTCCGCCTGCCGCTTGCCGAACGGCTGCGTGTGCTCGTCCTTCCCGGGGTGGTGCGGCTGGTGGGATATGGCGGGCCGCCGGTAGCGCTGCCGGATGAAGAAATGGAGACGATGCGCGCTCGCTTGGCCGCCAGTCTCGTGGCGCGGCCACATCCGTATTTGACCGCGGGGCGGCGCGTGCGCATGAAGAGCGGGCCGCTCGAGGGCCTCGAAGGAGTGTTGTTGCGCCGGCGAAGCCGGCTGCGCCTGGTCGTATCGGTCGATTTGCTTCAGCGCTCGGTGGTCGTGGATGTGGAGGAAGCGGACGTTGCGCCGCTCCCAGGTGCGAGTCCGCTTTGCAAGCCCATCCCGAGCAGTCAACTCATCACCTTAAGGGGAATCGCATGAGAATTTTGATATTGGGCGGTGACGGATACCTCGGCTGGCCCACGGCGATGTACTTGTCCGGCCGAAATCACACGGTAGCGGTGCTCGACAATTTCTCGAAGCGCGCCTGGGAGACGGAACTCAATGTCGAGCCGCTCCATCCCATCCGCACCCTGCACGATCGCGTGCGCCGTTGGCGCGAATTGACCGGGCAGGAAATCGAGGTTCTCGTAGGGGACCTCCAAAATTCCGCGTTTGTGGAAGATTCCATCGAGTCGTTTCTGCCCGACGCCATCGTCCATTACGGCGAACAGCCTTCGGCTCCCTATTCCATGATCGATCGCGAGCACGCTGTTTTTACGCAGGTGAACAATGTTTCCGGCACGCTGAATGTTCTCTGGGCCCTGCGCCGGTTCGCACCCGGATGCCACCTGGTGAAGCTGGGAACCATGGGCGAATACGGAACCCCCAACATTGATATCGAAGAGGGGTTCATCGAGATCGAACACAAAGGCCGCCGGGACGTTCTTCCGTTTCCCTGCCAGCCCGGTTCGTTCTATCACCTGTCGAAAGTGCACGACAGCCACAACATTCGTTTCGCCTGCAAAGCGTGGAACCTGGCCGCCACCGATTTGCATCAGGGCGTGGTGTACGGAATCGAAACCGAGGAGACCCGGCTTCACCGGGACTTGGCCACCAGCTTTCACTACGATGAAGTGTTCGGCACGGCCTTGAACCGCTTTTGCGTGCAAGTGGTTGCCGGCATTCCGCTCACCGTGTACGGCTCGGGCGGACAGCACCGCGCGTTCCTGAATATCCGGGATACGCTGCGCTGCGTCGAGCTGGCGCTAGAGAATCCCGCCCGCCCGGGCGAGTACCGCGTCTTCAACCAGTTCACGGAAACGTTCACGATCCGCGGCCTGGCGGAACTGGTCGTGGCCCAGGCGCGCCGGCTGGGCTTCGCCGCGGAGATCCACCACCGCCAAAATCCCCGCGTCGAAATGGAAGCCCATCATTACAATCCGGCTCACGTCAAACTGCTGTCGCTCGGACTCGACCCGCACTTTCTTTCCGAAGAACTCGTGGGCGGCATGATCGAAAAAATCGCCGCGTCGAACGAGCGAATCAAGCGGGAAGTGATCGAGCCGCGGGTGAAATGGAACGGAGACGCGCCGGAGGCCGAACACCGCAAAGCGCTTCTGGCGCAAGCCTAGCGGAAAAAACTGGCCCTGGCATCGGTCCGCGCCGCCCGCCCTCACACTCATCAACTTCCCATGAAAGAGTTTCCCATCCAGGGCGCGGCGTCGGAAGCGGATGGGCGCCCTCCCTTGCGCCGCATTCTCGTCACCGGCGGCGCCGGATTCATCGGCGCCAACCTCACTCGATACTTGCTTGATCGCGGCTATGAAGTCACCGTTCTCGATAACCTCAGCGAAGGTTCGAGCGACTATCTCGAAGACCTTCCCATCGCTTTCCTGCGGGAGGATATCCTGAGCGCCAAAGCGCAGGGAGCGATCGAAGGCCACGACGCGATCGTCCACCTCGCGGCGCAAACCGGTGTTACCGCTTCGCTCGCGAACCCGCAAAAAGATTGCGAAATCAACGTTCTTGGAACGCTCGGGTTGCTCGAAGCTTGCCGGCGCGCGCAGGCAAAATCCGCGCCCTCTCGGCCGGCGGGCAGGATCCGGTTCGTGCTTGCTTCTTCGAATGCGCCGCTCGGCCGGCAAACACCGCCCGCTTCCGAAGACAAAGCTCCGCTCCCGATTTCGCCGTACGGTGCGAGCAAACTGGCGGGGGAAGCCTACTGCCTGGCGTATCACGGTTCGTGGAGCGTTCCGGCGGTGGCTTTGCGGTTTGGAAACGTGTACGGCCCCTATTCCGCCCACAAGTCGAGCGTAGTGGCCAAATTCTTCCAAGCGATTCTGGCGGGAATGCCGCTGGTGGTGAATGGAGAAGGCGGGCAAACGCGCGATTTTATTTATGTCGGCGATCTTTGCCGCGCGATCGCGGCGGCGCTCGAATCGGAAGCGAGCGGAGAAATTTTTCAGATCGCCACCGGAATCGAAACCAGCATTGCGGACCTCGCGCGCATGGTCCAGCAGGCGGCGGCCAGCAGCGTTTCGATCGAAAGCGCTCCGGCCCGGGCCGGCGACATCGAGCGAAACTACTCGTCGATCGGCAAAGCGAAATCTCTGCTCGGCTGGCAGCCGGCGGTCTCGCTCGAACGCGGCCTGGCAGCCACGTGGCGGTGGTTTCGGGAAACCGGCGCCCGCAGCCGCCTGCCGGCGCGAACCCATCGAGGATTGCACCTGGTCGAGCGCCATCGGAATTAGAAGCGACCGGCTCGGCCTATTGGAAGAGATTCCCTCATCGGCGCGCAATCTCTGACTGAAATTCAGATCGACGGCGGCGGGCCGGCGCCGTCCGGCTTTTTCGAGGATTTGTGGCTGCGATATTCCGACACGTTGCTTCAGCAGGCGCTGACCTCGGCAGCGGGGTTCCTGACCGGCATCCTGACGGCGCGTCTGCTCGGGCCTTACGGGCGGGGCGAGCTCGCCGCTGTGACGGTGTGGCCGATCACCCTCATCTTCCTGTGCTCCTTTGGGCTCGAACGCACGCTCATCTACTTTGCCGGAAAGTCGCGCGACGATATTTCCCCGGTGGCCAGCAGTGCGATGGGAATCGGCGCCGTTCAGACCGCTGCGGCCATCCTGATTGGATGGTTAGCGATCCCCATCGCCTTGCGAGGCTACGGGACCCCCGCCATCCGGTGGTCGCTCGTGTTCCTTCTCGCCGCCCCGATTGTGCGGCTCGATTCGCTGCAAGGAAGTTTGCTGCTCGGGACGCTGCGGACACGGCCGTACAACTTTTTGGCGGGATTCTCGAGCGTGTTCTACGCCGCCGGGATTGCCGCTTTGTTCCTCCGGAATATCCCCAGCGTTTCCGGGATCGTGATCGTGCGGCTCCTGGGAGTCGTCCTGGCGGCGTGCATGGGATTCAAAATCATCCGGCAAGAATTGCGCATGAAGTGGAGCTGGAATCGCGCGGTGGCGGCGGAGATGACGAAGTATGGGCTCAAAACCAACCTCGGCGAGCTCAGCTATTTCATGAATAACCGGCTCGACCAATTGTTGATGAGCTTGCTGCTTCCCGGCGCCACGCTCGGTATCTATGTAGCCGCCGTCGCTTTTTCGGATGCGCTGTGCATCCTCCCGCGGGGAATCGCGATCGTCACTCTCGCCACCGGATCGAATTCGAACCCGACGACGGCGATGCTTTGGACCAAGCGCTCCCTCACGCTCACTGCCGCCTGGGTGCTCCCCGCCGCTTTGCTGATGTGGATCCTGTGTCCGGTCTTGATCCCGCGGCTGTTCGGGCACGCCTTTGCGGGAGCCATTCTTCCCTGCCGGATTTTGATTTTGGGAAGCTGCGCGATGTCGTTTACAGGAGTTCTCAGCGAATCGGCCCGGAGCGTGAACCATCCCGAGATTCCGTCCTATGCCGAATTTTCAGCGCTGCTCGTGACCGCCGGGCTGCTTTTGCTGCTGCTGAAGCCTTTCGGCGCCGTAGGAGCGGCGATCGCTTCGAGCGCCGCGTATGCGTGGGCGCTCGCTTTCACGGCTTTCATGGTTTCGAAGAAGTGGAGAGCGCTCGGCCCGTCCTGAGAACATGAGCGCGCACCTCGAGATGCCTCGAACCAGCCGTCCCAGCCGCTTCCGGCAGTTGGCCAAGAAGAGCCGCATTCTCCGCCAGGCGCACTGGTGGTTCGGTTTTTTCCGGGAAATTCCCGCCGAACAACTGCGCGACCGGGAAAAGCTGAATCTGATTCTTCGCGCCGCGCCGCACTCGAATTGCCGCTTTGAAAAACTTTCTGCACTCTACGACGCCGCTTCCGCGCTCGGGCGCGAAGGCGTACCGGGAAGCTTTGTCGAATGCGGAGTGCGGAACGGCGGAAGCGCTGCGGTGCTCGCCGCGGTGGCCGCCCGGCAGCCGTCGCGCGAGGTGTGGCTGTTCGATTCCTGGGAAGGTTTGCCGGCGCCGAGCGCGTGCGATGTCGCCTGGGACGGCCAAAAGGGCTACAAAGGGCAGGCACTCGGATACCGCGAACGAGCCGAGCGCCTGCTGTTCGGCAAGATGCGGCTGGATCCCGCCCGAGTTCACCTGGTCGAGGGCTGGTTCGAAGCGACGCTGCCGGCCAGCGCGAGCGAGCTCGCTCCCGTGGCGTTGCTCAACCTCGATTGCGATTGGTACAAGTCGGTCGAGGAATGCCTGGAAATGCTTTTTCCCCTGGTCGCGCCGGGAGGGTACATTTTCGTCGACGACTACCAATACTGGCAGGGCTGCCGGAAAGCCACCGACGAGTTCTTAGAAAAACATCCGCGAATGCACATTCAGGAACTCAGCCACGGCGGAGGAATTTTCTTCCGCAAGATCGAACCCCTGGCCGTTTCCGCCGCAGCGCATCCATGAGGGAACGCAAGCCGCGGCAAATCAGCGGGCCGCCTTCGGGACCGCCGCGCCCACCGGGACCGGCCAGGACGTGGAAGGAATTCCGGTCTCATTCGCCGCGCCTCGAGCGCCTGCGGTCCCGGTTCCATTTCCTGCGGAAGCCATTCACTCTGGTTCGCAGCTTTTCTCTCCGCCCGGAGCGCGATGCGGGTTGGATTCGCTTCTTGCTTTATCATTTTGTTTTCGACGACCAGCGAAAAAATTTCGAGCAGCATCTCGTCGAGGTGAAGAGGCACGGCCAGTTCATTTCCTACGGAGATGCCGTCTCGCTTTTGAACTCTCCCCGGCCCATCGAAGACCGCTACTTCTGCATGAGTTTTGACGACGCCTTCAAAAATTGCTTTGCGAACGCGCTGCCGATTCTGGCGGCCGCTCAGGTTCCCTGCATCTTTTTTCTTCCGGTGAACTATCTCGGATCCTGTCTCACATCCTTTCCGAACCCGTTCGCTTACAAATCACCCATCGAATTCATGGCCTGGGAAGACTGCCGCCAGCTCCTCCGCGCCGGAATGCAGATCGGGTCCCACACCTTGACTCACCATAGCCTTTCCCAACTGGACGCGGACAGAGCCCGCGCCGAATTGGAATTGTCGAAAAAAAGGATTGAGGCGGAGCTCGGATGCCGGTGTGAACATTTTGCCGCTCCGCGGGGGAAGCCGGGCGTCCATTTCTCTCTCGACCGCGACCCGGGAATCGCCCGCGAGCTGGGTTACCGCTCCTTCGCTACCGCCGAACCCGGCGCGATGCGAGCGCAGGACTCCGCCTACCGCATCCGCCGAATTTCCGTTCATCCGGGGCTCGACCGATTCGAACTTCGCGCCAGTGTGCTGGGCGCAGCGTAGGCCGCCGCATGTTTTTCCTCGAACGAGCCGCTTCCACGGAAATCCCGGCGGGGAGTCCTGCGGCTGGCAGCGTCGAGAATCAATTTCGCAGCGGGCCGAGGGGCCAAGTCCCGGCTCCGAGCAACGGTGCCTGGCCCTTGGCGAACAATCTGTCTGACGCGGACGTATGCACGCAAGCCCATGAAAGCGTGAATTTGCCGCAGACCATCCGCGAAAGTTACCGCCCCGGGGACGGCGTTGCCCACGGCTATGCACTCAGCGATTGAAACAATTCAATTCCGAAGCGCCGGACTGGCCCTTTGCGTCACCCTGTCGATCGCGGCCACCGTGTGGTTGGCGTATGCCCCCCAAACGGTTTTGCTTGCGGCCGCCGGGCTCATCGCGCTGATTCTGGTGTGGCGGCAGCCCTTTCTGGGTCTTCTGGGAATGGTTCTTCTGGCCATGGCCGGGGAATTGCAGCATTTCGAGTCCGGGTTCAGCGTGCAGCAAGCGGTCGCCGCCCTGGTGACGGCGCGAGTCGCCCTTCCGATCGTTCTGGGAGGAGAAAATTTCCGGTACACCGGCTTGACTCTGCCGCTTTTCGTCTTCGCGCTGATTCTTGCCGGTCTTCAAGCGCGCTTCGGCGGAGCCGAAATCGAGGGCCTGACGGTTCTCACCGTGTTGGGTTATCCCATCGCTTTCTGGCTTTTTCTGCAATTGGTTCGAACCGAACGGCAAATCGCTTGGGTGATAGCCGCTGTCGCTTTCGGAGCTGTGCTCGCTGCGGCTGGCACGCTCCTGCAATCCTTTGCGGACTTTAGCCTGCTCTCCGCTCTGCGAGGAATCGATCCGGCCGACCGCAACGTAGTTGCCGAGGGCTGGGAACGCGCCATCGGCCTGATGCAAAGCCCCAATGTCCAGGCCTATCCGTATCTGGTCGCCATTCCTCTTATGGTGGCGACGATTTTTTCCAAGCCGCGGCGGTGGATTCGTCTTGCGCTCTATGCCGGGACCGGTCTCTGTTTTTTGGGGCTCGTCATCACGTTTTCGCGGAGCGGTTACATCGGTCTCGTCGCCGGCCTTGCCTGGCTGGCTCTCGCGCTGCCCGGCTCGAATGCGCGGCGCTTGCTGGCCGGAGGCGCGGGCCTTGTCCTTTGCACGTTTTTGCTGGTCCCGCCGGACATCATGATCGCCCGGTTTCTCGCCATTCCCGAACAGATGGGCGGACAGTCGGACCGGCTGGTCCACTACAAAGCGGGGCTCGCTACGTTCCTTCGGAACCCGCTCTGGGGCGGCGGGCCGCGGGTCTTTGGTTCCGAACTGGTCAAACGCGAAGGCGGGGAGCCGGATATTCCCCACGCGAATCTGCTGGTCGTTGCGGTGGACTCCGGGCTGCTCGGGTTCGCCGCGCTCGGCTGGTTTCTCAAGCGCTATGGGAGGCTCCTGCGCCGCGGCTGGGGTTCGCTCGGGTGGTCGCCGCCGCGGTACTACGCCCTGGGGTTTTGCGGCGGTCTCATCGCGTTTTTGGTTCAAGGACTGTTCGAGGCCAACATGGGATGGTCGCTGGTTTGGGCGCTCGCGGCTGTCCCGGCGTGTTGTGTGCTGGCGGAGCCGCCGATCCAAAATCCCGGCTTTCCTCATTCTCTCCGGCAAACCAGCTGAATGCGCATGAATCGGGATGCGAAAATGAACGGCCGCTCCATGAATGCCGCGTTTCGAAAGATTCATTACGTCTGCATCAACCGCATTGTGGCGCGGAACGGCCATTGCTGGACCGACTACCGGTTTGCCCGGCTCTTTCGTAATTTCGTGCCCCTATTCGATGAAGTCATTCTCTGGGGAGTGGGCGCGGAAACGGTTCTCCAGCCGTTTGACCTGACCGCCGGGTTTCCGAACCTCCAGGTGAAAGTCTTGCCCGCACACGCCGGCCGTTTTCGCCGCGCTCTCTGCCAGCTGCCGCACCTATGGCGCGCGATTTCAGCGGGGGGGCTCGTGTGTATCGACATGCCGAGCGAAGCGGGTTTTCTGGCAGGGATGCTGTGCAAAGCCAGGCGCGTGCCTTATCTCGTGCAAATCCTGGGCGATTGGCGCGAGGCCACCCTTTGCGACGGACGCCCCACGCTCGAAAGGCGGTTGAAAGCGTTCCTGGCGGACCGCATGGCGCGCGCAACGGTTCGGAACGCCCGCCTGGCTCTGGCCCAGGGCGCCGAACTGTTCCGGAAATATGCCGAGGAGAATCCCGAAGCGCTTCAATCCGATTGCGTGCGAAGCACGCTCTCGCTCGACGTCTTCCACGAGCGCGCGTCCGCAGGATTTCACGAACCGCTGCGTTTGCTCACCGCGTCTGATCTCCTGCCTTTGAAAGGGCTGGACATTCTCCTGCAAGCGATCCAGATCCTCGCGGCCCAGAATCGCCCGGTCGAATGGTGGTGTGCCGGCGAGGGTCCGAGCCGCGAGCCGCTGGAGGACCTGGCGAACCGCCTTCGTGTCGCCGGCCGCGTCCGGTTCCTCGGGCATGTGCCGCATGGCTCTCCTCTGTTTGAGCTGTACCGAGCTGCGGACATTTTCGTGATGCCTTCCCGGACCGAAGGCCTGCCCAACGGAATGCTGGAAGCCATGGCCAATGGCCTGCCCATTGTCGCGAGCCGCGTGGGCGGAATTCCCGGCGCTCTGCGGGACGGGCTGGAAGGCGTGCTGAGCGAGCCGGGAAGCCCCGAGCATCTGGCCCGGGCGATCGCCAAGCTCGCTGAAAATCCCGGGCGTGCGTGGGAGCTGGGCCGGAGAGCTTTCGAGCGCGCGCACCGGTTTACCGCGGAGGCGTTGGCGGAAAACAATCGACGGCTGATCGAGAAGGCGTTTGGCGGGATTCGAGTGCAAGCGGGCGAATATGTCTGACGGCAACGGCCACTTCATGGTTCATCGCATTCCCGATACCCGGCTCATCGGCGACCGCGCCGGGTTCATCGCCAGGGCTTGCGAGAACCGTTCGGTCCTCCATCTCGGATGCGCGGAATGGCCCACAACGGCGGAAAGCCTGCGCGACGGCACGCTGTTGCACCTGGCTGTGGCAAGCGCCGCCCGGCGCGCGCTGGGAGTCGATTTATCCGAGGAAGGGCTCGCGATTTTGCGCGCCTCCGGATTCCGCGACGTGGTCCGCTGGGATGTGGAAAAGCTTTCGGAGCTGGAGCTCGACCGGCCGGTGGATGTGATCGTCGCCGGAGAAATTCTCGAGCATCTCTCGAATCCCGGCCTGTGTCTCGCGGGCGCCGCGCAAATCATGAAACGAGCGGGCGCGATCCTGATTCTTTCGGTGCCCAACGCCTTTTCGTTGAGGCACTTTCTGCCGCTCCTGCTCCGGCGGACCGAGCTCGTCATGCCGGATCATACCGCCTACTACTCGATCACCACGCTTTCCGAGCTGCTCGGAAGATACGGGCTGCGAATCCGCGAGGTCCATATGTGCATGAATGGCGCCGGGAAATCGTCCCGGATCGTCCGGGGCCTCAAACGCGTTCTCACCGGGACCCTTTTCCAGCTCTATCCCCAGGTTTCGGAGGGCATCCTTGTGGTGGCGGAGAAAGATCCATCGGACGGGAACGGGGCGGAGATGGCCCGGCCGCAGCCGTAGCGAAATCCTTTCGGAGCGATCCAGCCATGTGCGGAATCGTCGGCGTTGTCGGAATTCAGGGCGCTCCAGACCCCGAAGTGGTGCGGAATGCGGCGGCAACGCTCGCCGCCCGCGGACCGGATGATTCCGGAGTTTGGATTTCGGAAAACGTCGGGCTGGGCCACCGCCGGCTCGCCATCCTCGATGTAACCGCCGCCGGCCACCAGCCGATGTCGAGCCGCGAGGGAAGGTTTGTGATCGTTTACAACGGAGAAATCTACAATTTCCGAGACCTTCGCGGCGAGTTGCAGGAGCCGGGCGCGGATTGGCGAAGCTCGAGCGATACGGAAGTGGTTTTAGCGGCGTACGCGAAATGGGGGCCGCGCTGCCTCGAACGGTTCCACGGGATGTTCGCCTTCGCCATCTGGGACCGCCTGCGAAAATGCCTGTTTGCCGCCCGCGACCGCATGGGAGTGAAACCTTTTTATTATTGCTTCTCGTCCGCCGGGTTCGCTTTCGCCTCCCGGCCGCGCGCTCTGTTTCCTCTTTTTCCCGCCCTGCCCGGCGATTTGGACCTCCAGGCTTTGCGGTTCTATCTCGAAGCCGGCTATGTTCCCGCACCCTGGTCGATTTTCCAATCCATTCGAAAATTGCCGCCGGCTCACTGCCTCACATGGAGCGGCGGCGAACTGCGCCTGGAGCGCTACTGGGACCTCGGTTCGATCGCTCCCGAACCGGGCTGGGAAAATCGAAACGAAGGCGAGCTTCTCGACGAGCTCGACGAAATCGTTTCCCGGAATGTCCGCCGCAGAATGGTGAGCGATGTTCCGGTGGGCGCATTCCTTTCCGGCGGAATCGACAGCTCGGTCGTCGCCGCGCTGATGGCGAAGCATTCCTCACGGCCGATCAAGACTTTTACGATTGGATTCCAGGCGGGCCGTTATGACGAAAGCGTGTATGCCGCCGAAGTCGCAAAGAAAATCGGCACCGAGCATTTTTGCGACCCTCTCGACGCCGGCGACTTGCTGGAATTGGTTCCGCGGTACTTCGAGGAATTCGACGAACCCTTTTCGGACAGCTCCGCTTTTCCCACCATGGCGGTTTCGCGCGCCGCTCGCCGGCAGGTGACGGTATCGCTTTCCGGCGACGGCGGAGACGAACTCTTCGGCGGGTATCCTTACTACGGGATGGTGAATCGCCTGGAACCTTTCTTCCACCTGCCGGCGCCAATTCGGCGGTGGACCGCTTCCGCCGCTGGAATTCTACCCCGGCACCGGTTTCAGCTGCTCGCTGCCGCATTGCGAAAACGAAATCCAGCGGAAGTTTTTTGCTTCGCGCGCAGCCTCACGAAAGACTTCGCAAGCCTTCTCGAACCCGGCGCGGCGAGCCGGACAGTGAGCTTTCCGGAACACCTTCTGGAGATTGCGAAAGCGTTTCCGCCGGGGCTTCGCGCTGCCGAACAGGCTATGCGCCTCGACGCGCTGTGCACTCTTCCGGATGACTACCTCCAAAAAGTGGACGTCTCGAGCATGGCGTTTTCACTCGAATCCCGCGAACCCTTGCTCGATCACGAATTGGTCGAATGGTCCCTGCGGCTTCCTCTGAAGTGGAAACTGCGCGGCGCCCGGGGAAAATACCTGTTCTGCAAGCTGGCTTTCCGGTACGTGCCCCGCGAACTCCTCGAGCGGCCGAAACATGGATTCGAAATTCCTTTGGCGGAATGGTTGCGCGGCCCGCTCGCCGGATGGGCCGAAGAGCGATTTCATGAAAAATCGCTGTTCGAGCGGGTTCCCTTGAACCAAACAAAACTGCGCGAGCTGTTCGAACTGCATCGCTCCGGCCGGCGGAACGCCCATCCGCTCCTGTGGGCTGCCGCGGTCCTGCTCGAATTCTGCTCCCGGCTTTCGAAGCGCGAGCCTGCTCCGGTTCTGGCACCCACTGCGCAAGTCCGGTAGAAATCTTCGCGAATGCGAATTCTCATCAATGCGTTGTCCGCGCGGCTCGGAGGCGGCCAAACCTATCTGGCCAATCTGCTGAGCGTTCCTCCCGGCGGCAAAGAGGTCGAAATTTTCCTGCTTGCTCCCGGCTCGCTTGAAGTACCCGGAAATTCCGAATCGCTTACGCGCATTCCCGCGAGTCCCTTCGTGGAAAACCCCGTCACTCGAGCCGTTTGGGAAAGAATCTTTTTGCCGCGCCTGGTCCGGCGCTTGCAAGCGGACGTTCTTTTCTGCCCGGGCGGAATGATCGGCGCCCGAGTCCCGCGCGGGTGCAAGACGGTGACGATGTTCCGCAACATGATGCCCTTTGACCGCCGCCAGCGGCGGCGATATCCGTGGGGCTATATGCGCGCCCGGAATTGGATCCTGCGAAGACTCATGCTGCAGAGCCTTGCGAGAGCCGACGGAGTGATCTTTCTCTCGCAATTCGGCCGGCAGGTGATCGAGCGCTATCTCCCTTCGCTCGGCGAACGTGCGGCGGTGATCCCCCACGGAGTTCACCCCGCGTTTCGCGCGCCATCAAACGCGCGCCCTCGCTGGCTCCCCGCGGGTGAATATCTTCTCTACGTTTCGATCCTGGATGTTTACAAAGCGCAGTTGGAAGTGGTCCGCGCCTTCGGCATTTTCCGCAAGGAACGGCACACTCGGGAAAAATTGGTTCTCGCCGGTCCGGCGCGGTCCGATTACGCGCGCCGCGTTCGCCGCGAGATTGCCCGGCTCGGCCTGGAAAACGATGTCCTTCTGGTCGGGGATGTTCCGCATCAAGATCTGCCGGCGCTGTACCAGCATGCCTCCGTCAATCTTTTTGCTTCCGAATGCGAGAATTGCCCCAACATCCTTATCGAAATGCTTGCCGCGGGCCGGCCGCTGCTGTGCTCCAATTGCCCGCCGATGCCCGAAATCGCGGCAGACGCCGCCGTCTATTTCGATCCTCATGATCCGGAAGATCTCGCCGCTAAATTGCTCGATCTAATCGACTCACCCCTGCGCCTGCGCGAGCTTTCCGACCAAGTCCGGAAACGCTCGGAACGGTTCGACTGGGCCGCGAGCGCGCGCGCCACTTGGGATTGGATCTGCAAGACCGCCGGCCAGCCGGCTCTCGAGTTCCAGCCTCCGGAAGAGCTGGCGCCCCTCCAAGAACAAATTCGCTGAAGCACCGAGACATCGATGCAAATGCCCGAACCAATCGGCGTGTTGATCCTCGGCGGCACCGGAATGCTGGGACACAAGATCTTCCAGCATCTCGAGGCGCGCCTTCCGAACGTGTGGTGTTCGATTCGCGGCAGCGCTCGAGATCCCGGAATCGAAAAAATTCCGTTCTTCCGATCCGGCCGCGTGCTCGACCGCATCGACCTGCTGAAATCTGATTCGATCGAATCGCTCATCGCCCAGCACCGCCCGCACACGGTGGTCAATTGCGCCGGGCTGGTGAAGCAGCGGCCGGAATCGCACCAATCCCTTCCGGCAATTCGGTTGAATGCCTTATTGCCCCACCGCCTGCTCCAAGCGTGTGAAAAAAGCGGCGCGAGATTGATCCACCTCAGCACCGACTGCGTATTCAGCGGACGCGGCGGACCGTATCGGGAACAGGACCCTCCGGACGCGGAAGATCTGTACGGCCGCACGAAGGCCCTCGGGGAAGTGACAGGGCCGCGCGCGCTTACCTTGCGGACTTCCACCATCGGACGGGAATTGCTCCATTATCACGGCTTGCTCGAATGGTTTCTCGCCCAAAACCACGGCCGGGTGCGCGGGTATCGCCGCGCACTTTATTCCGGAGTGACCACGAACTATCTTGCCTGCGTCATCGAACGCCTCATCACGCAGCACCCAAAACTCTCGGGCCTCTGCCAGCTTGCCGGCCCTGCCATTTCCAAATTTGATCTCCTCCATCTTTTTCGCGATGCCTACGGCCTCGATATCGAGATCATTCCTGACGATTCATTCTTCTGCGATCGCCGCCTCGATGGAAGCCGCTTCGAAAAAGATACCGGGCTGATTTCACCGCCGTGGCCCGAAATGATCCACGCGCTGGCAAACGACACAACGCCGTACGAAGAATGGAGAGCCCGGGCGCATGCTGCCGTTTGATAACAAGCGAATCGCGATTCTCGGCGGCACCGGCTCGCTCGGGAAGACGCTGGTCCGCCGCCTGCTGTCGGGAGTCAACGGCAGCCCTGCCAAAATCATCGTTTTTTCGCGCGACGAAGCCAAACAGCACTACATGCGCCTGGAATATCTCCACAAAAAAGAAGCCACCGACGAAATCATCTACCGCAATTTCCAGCAGAAGCTGGAGTTTCGAATCGGCGATGTGCGCGATTTCCACTCGGTCGCTTCCGTGCTCCGCGACGCGGAGATTGTCTTCAGCGCCGCTGCGCTCAAGCAGGTTCCTACCTGCGAATATTTTCCTTTCGAAGCCGTACGCACCAACGTCGAAGGGCCGGAAAACATCGTCCGCTCGATCCAGCAATACCGCCTGCCGGTGGAAACCGTCATCGGCATTTCCACCGACAAAGCCTGCAAGCCGATCAACACCATGGGCATGACCAAAGCCATCCAGGAACGCGTCTTCATTCAAGCCAACCTGCGATGCCCCGAAACGCGGTTCCTGTGCGTGCGCTACGGCAATGTTCTGGCTTCGCGCGGCTCGGTGATTCCCTTGTTTCTCGATCAAATCCGTTCCGGAGGGCCGCTCACCATTACGACTCCGGCCATGACGCGGTTTCTCCTGAGCCTGAACGCCGCGGTGGAAACGATCTTCGAGGCGGTCGAGCGCGGAGAGCCCGGTGAAACCTATATCCCGCGGATTCCTTCGGCGCGCATCACCGACGTCGCCGCCGCGCTGATCGGCCCCCGCAAAATCGAAGTCGGAGTGATCGGGATCCGGCCCGGAGAAAAAGTTCACGAAGTGCTCGTGAGCGAAGAAGAAGCCGAGCGCACGCTCGAGCGCGGCCGGTATTACGTCATTCAGCCGATGCTTCCCGAAATCCGCCGCGAGCAAAAGCCGTCCTGGACGATGAAGGAGTACAGCTCCGCAGACAACCTGATGTCACCCGAAGAAACGCGCGAACTGCTCGAGCGCGAAGGTCTCACGCTCGAAGCCGCGCGCGCGGAATCACAGGAGGTTTTGCAATGAAAGTAATGACCGTGCTGGGAACCCGGCCCGAGATCATCCGCTTGAGCCGCATCATCGCTTTGCTCGACCAGTTTTCCGAACACACCCTCGTCCATACCGGACAGAACCCGGACGACCGGCTGAACGGAATGTTTTTCCGGGAACTCCAGGTCCGCCAGCCCGATGTTTTTCTCTCCGTCGATATCTCCAGTTTTGGCGTGCAGGCCGGACAAATCCTTGCTCGGATCGAGCCGGTGCTTCGCGAACGCCAGCCCGACCGCCTGCTGATCCTCGGAGACACCAACAGCGGCCTTTCCGCCATCATCGCCCGAAGAATGGCCATTCCCGTGTATCACATGGAAGCGGGAAACCGCTGCTTCGATTTCCGCGTGCCGGAGGAAGCCAACCGGCGGATTATCGACCACATCAGCGCCGTTCTGCTGCCCTATACCGCGAGAAGCCGCGAAAATCTTCTGCGCGAGGGATTCCCTTCCGACCGCATCCATGTCACCGGCAATCCGATCTATGAAGTCCTGCGCCACTATTCGGACCAAATCGCGGCGTCGCCCGCGCTCGGCCGGCTTAGGCTCGAGCCGAAGCGCTACTTCCTCGTCACCGCCCACCGCGCCGAAAACGTGGATTCGGAGCCTCGGCTGCGCGCGCTGCTCGAGACGCTCGCCGCACTCCACCGCCGGTACAACTTTCCGGTCATCTGCTCGATTCACCCGCGCACTCGCTCGAAGATGCAGCGATTCGGCCTCGAGACGCGCGTCCCCGGTCTCGTCTATGCCGAACCCTTTGGCCTGTTCGATTTTGTCCGCCTCGAACAAGCCGCCTTCTGTGTTCTCTCCGACAGCGGAACGGTGCAGGAAGAAGCCTGCATCCTCGGAGTTCCGAGCGTCACGATCCGGGATGTCACCGAGCGGCCGGAAACGAACGAATGTGGCGCCAACATCTTGGCCGGATGCGACCCCGCCACCATTCTGTCCGCGGTGCGCCAGGTGACCGAAGACACGCGCGGCTGGTCCGCTCCTCCCGAGTACCTGGTTCCGCACGTTTCCAGCACCGTGGTTCGCATCCTCTTGAGCATCGCTCACCCCGAAACTCGCCGCGAGGAAACGGAGGCGGCGCCGCGCGCCGAATCGAGCGCCGCCGGCCGGCTCGCTTCCTGATTCCTCTCTGCAAAAGGCCCCAAATGAAAATTCTGCTGCTTGTCGATTGCTATTACCCGGCGGCGAAATCGAGCGCCAAATTGATCCACGATTTGGCAATCGAATTCCGCCATCGCGGGCACGACGCAACAGTTCTGGCTCCGAGCGAATGGGTGTCCGAACCGGTTTCCGTTTCCGTCGAAGAGGATGTCCGCGTCATCCGCGTGAAAACACCCCCCATAAAAGGGCAGGGAAATCTCCGCCGGGCGCTTGGAGAGCTATCTCTCTCCCGGCGCTTGTGGACAAACGCGAAACATATTTTGCGGGAAAACCCCTGCGACCTCGTTCTCTTTTACTCTCCCACCATCTTCTTTGGCGCGCTGGTGCGAAGGCTCAAAAAACTCTGGCGCTGCCCGGCTTATCTCCTCCTGAGGGATATCTTTCCCGAATGGGCAGTCAATGCCGGACTCCTCCGCCGGGGACTCGCTTATCGTTACTTCAAGAAAGTCGAATTGGATCAATACCGCGCCGCCGACGTCATCGCCGTCGAATCTCCCGGGAATCTGAATTACTTCCGCGGCGCGTCCCTTCACGGCAAAGCCCGCTTGACGGTACTTTACAATTGGACTGCATCCCAGCAAGCCGATCTGCCCAGGACCGATTATCGCGGCCGCCTGAAACTGCATGAAAAGACGGTCTTCTTTTACGGCGGAAATCTGGGCCGGGCGCAGGACGCGGAAAATCTCCTGCGGCTGATTCTGGCTCTCGCCCCGCGGCCGGATCTCCATTTCGTATTTGCAGCCGAGGGTTCGGGCCTCACGCGGCTGGAGCAGGAAAGCGCCGCGCGAGGGCTCACCAATCTCCACATTCTCCCGCCCGTAAAACAACAGGAATACCTGTCCATGGTCGCCGAATTCGATGTCGGGCTCCTTTCGCTCGACCGCCGGCTCACGACTCACAATCTGCCGGGAAAATTCCTCAGCTATCTCTATGCGGCGAAGCCCGTGCTCGCTTCCGTCAATCCCGGAAACGACATTATCCAGTTGATGGCCGAAAGCCGGTGCGGATATTGCTGTGTCAATGGAGATGACGAAAGCCTCTTGAGCGCCGCCCTCCTTCTGGCCGGCAGCCCGGATCTGCGGCGAGATATGGGGCAAAACGCCCGCAAGTTGCTCGACCGGAAATTCACCGCGAGCGCGGCCGCCGGCAATATCCTTCACCAGCTTCAGGAATTTTCGCTCCTTCCTGAAACGGCTCTCCCTTCCCTGCGCGAGAACCGTGCTCGCGCCAATTCGTTGATTTGGACCTGAACGCAGCCGGTTATTTTTCCGGCTGATTTTGATCCTTATGTTCGCCTGCTTCACGCCGGATCGCTGCTTGCAACAACTCCAACGTCGCCATGCTTGATTCCAGCCAATTTTTCACGAGCGCCACCTATCTGACCGGATTTCTCGCCACGGCTGTGCTCTCGCTTTGGCTCACGCGTTTGGTGCGCAATGCGGCCATCGAGCGCGGCTGGGCGGCCCGCCCCCGCGCCGCGCGCGATGTTCATATCCATCCCACGCCCCGGCTGGGCGGGTTGGCGATCTTCGCTTCTTTCCTCACGGTCATCACGGTCACCGCGTTCATTTCCATCCGCCAGGGCGCCGGGGCCGGCGCTTGGCTCCGGCCCTCGCTCGGACTGCTGGGACCTGCGCTGATCGTTTTCGCCATGGGCGTGTACGATGATTTGCGTCCAATCGGGCCGTACCGAAAATTCGCCGTTCAAGCGCTGGCGGCGACGCTCCTTTACCTTGCTGGATTTGGAATTCACCAACTGGATCTTATCCGCGCGGGCCGTATTCTCGGCGCTGCCGCCGCCTGGCCGCTGACAGTGTTCTGGATTCTCCTGATCACCAATGCCTTCAATTTGATTGACGGCCTCGATGGACTGGCTGCCGGCGCCGCCCTCTTCTCCACGCTGGTCTTTTTTGTCGTATCCTTGTTTACTCCTCATCCCGTCCTTTCCTTCTTTACCATCGTCCTAGCGGGCGCGATTCTCGGCTTCTTGAAGTTCAATTTCTATCCCGCATCCATTTTCCTGGGAGATTCCGGCAGCATGTTTATCGGCTTCCTGCTTGGGGCGCTGGCGCTGGCGGCGTCGCAGAAAGCTTCCATCATGATTGCGGTAGCCATTCCCGTGGTATCCTTCGGCCTCCCCATCCTCGACGTTCTGCTCGCCGTGGCCCGCCGATTCTTGAACGGCCGCCCGCTTTTCACTGCCGATTCGGACCATATCCATCACCGGCTCCTGAAGCGGGGTTTTTCTCAGCGCGGCGCGGTGCTGACGCTCTATGTGGTCATGGCCGGACTCGCGCTTTTGAGTCTGGTTCTCCTGCACGAAGCAAAAATGCTGGCGCTGGTCCTTTTCATTCTCGGGATTGGAATCTGGCTGGGAGTGCAGCACCTGAACTACGCGGAATTTTTGGAACTCCAGCGCGTCGTCCAAAAAACGCGCGAGAGCCGGCAATACTTGGCGAACAACCTCGCCATCCGCCGCGCCATCGATGCGCTTCCTCGCTGCGCCGATCTGGACAGCGTTTGCAGCATTCTGGAAAATTGCTTGCATGCTGTGGGATTCGATGGATTCGAATTCGAAGATTGTCCTATCCCGTGCCTGGAGCATGCCCGCACCGCCGCGGCCGGTTCAAACGGCAATGGTGGCGCCTCCAACGGCTCGGGTGATCGAGGCGCCCCCGCTGCGATCTGGGAGCTTCGCTTGAGCCTCGGAAATCTTGACGGGCGAAGTCTCGGGTATTTGTGCCTCCTGCGCGCTCATTTGCATCAGCCGGTGCTGGTGGATTTTGACCTGTTGAGTACGGAGTTGCGGTCGGCGCTTTCCGCGGTGGTCTCGCGAGCTCTCACGCTTTCAAACGGCCGCGAAGACGATCTCCGCGTCCCCGTGCCGGCCGCAAAGACCACGGCCGCTTCTTCGAGAAATTGATCTCCGGCGGAAACGGTGCAACCCGCCGGGCTACCCCTTTCGAACGAATGTCCGCTACAAATTCCTCACCGACATCCGCATTCACCGTCAAATGGTGGGACGATCTGGCGGCCGCCTTCCTTCATTGGAATCAGCGAGCTTCGCAGTGGATCGAACGTGCCGCCGGTTGCGATTTCAGCATCGAGAACGCCTATCGCGACCTGGTTGCGCGGACGCTCGAGCCGAACGCTCTGGTGGTCGATGCGGGCGCGGGCTCTCGATGCGTGTACGCGAATCGTGGCTTCCGCATCGTCGGAGCCGATGCGCTGATCGCGGATCTCCGCAGCAATCCGGACGCGCGATTCAAAGTCGTCGCGAATTTGACCGAGGACCTTCCTTTCCAGCCCGGTTCGGTCGATGCTGTCACCGCCTGCTATTTTCTCGAGCATATCCCCGACCCGGAGAAATTCATCGCGGATGTCGCGCGCATCCTCCGCCCCGGCGGGCGCTTTTTTGCTCTGTTTCCATGCCGCTTCGCGCCGTTCGCGGTCTTGAATCGAACCGTTCCGAATTGGCTGGCCAGGAAACTTCTTCGCCGGTTTATCCCCGAGGCGCACGGCGGATTTCCGGCGGTTTATTCGAATTGCTGGCCGGGGCGCATGCGGGAAATTCTCGCCAGGCATCGATTCCAGGTGCATCGCACGGAACTCTGTTACTACCAGTCGCATTATTACGCCGCGATTCTCCCGGTTTTTCTCGCGAGCCTCGCTTATGACCTTACGATACAAGCGCTCGGACTCGAATTCCTGGCAGCTTCGGCGTGCATCGAGGCGGTCAAACTGAATTAGACACGGCGCCGGCAAGGCCTCCGGCCGTTTCTCGCCGGCTTTATCGGCGAGCTCGCGATCGCCATTCTGACGCTGGGAACGGTTCTCGGCGCCGATCGTCTCCTGCGCTGAATTCGCTTTCCTTCCTTTGCCTCCTCCCCCGAAGCATCCTCCGCTCGCTTCTCGATTTTCCTCCGCTCTCAAGCTCCTCGATTTTTTTCACGCCGGCGCCCTACGCGGCAGTTTCTCTTCGCACGTCTGTACCTCCACTTGCTGCCGGGCCGGAAATCACGAACGGTGCATCCACCGAGCGGATGTGCAGATCGCGCTGCGGGCCGGGCATCTCGATCTTCTGTTCGCGGAACACGCGCAGAATCTCGAGCATCAAGTCGCTCTTCACCGTCCCGGCGCGTTCCGCGTTGCTCGCCGTGGCGCGCAGCACCAAGTTGACGGCGTTGTCGCCAAAGCCCGTCACGAGCACGGCCGGCGCCGGCGTTACGAGCACTTCCGGATTCAACCGCGCGATTTCTTCCAGCAGGTGGCTGACCTGGTGAAAATCCGCGTCGTAGGAAACTCCCACCGGCACCGAGAGCCGCACCGTCCGGTCGTTTGCCGTCCAGTTCGTGACGCGGTTGTTCACGAAATCGGAATTGGGAACGATGATGACCTCGTTGTCGAACGTGCGGACCCACGTGCCGCGCGCGCCGATGCGCACCACTTCACCGGTGGTCGAGCCCACGTCGATCAAATCGCCCACTTTTACCGGCCCTTCCCACAGGATCACCACGCCGGCCACGAAGTTCGCCACGATATTCTGCAAGCCGAAACCGATCCCGACTCCGAGCGCTCCGCCCAGCAAGACCATGCTCCGCAGGTTGATCCCTGTCGTGTCGAGCCCGATGGTGAGCCCGAGCAGAACGACGATGTAACGGCAGGCGCGTGCAATCGCGTACTGGCGCCCCCGGTCAATCGAAGTCTTGCTCAGGACTCGGTCGCTCATGAACTTCTGAACCAGCCGCCCGAGCAGTGACAACGCAGCCAGAAAAATCCCGCATTTGATCAAAAAAAGCAGAGTCACCGGGACGTTTCCCACTGTAAAGAGCGGCCACTCGAGAAACCATTTCACTTTCTCATTGAATGTGTCGTAGAGAGAGCGCGCTTGCGGGCGATACCACGCACCCAGGCTTGCGAGCAGAGCAAGCGCCGCGCCGGCGGCGACAAAGGTCTTCTGTTCTCCGTTCCATTTCATCGCAACATCTCCTTTGAGCAGCAGGTAAGAGCTAGAGCAGAATACCGGCTCCGGCCGCGAACCTCCAGACTCGCGCCTTGAATTGAGGTAAGCTAATCGGGAATCCACCTTCGAATGCTGCTTCGAGGAGAATCACATTGGCGGACTTGATGAGGACTTCCAATCCTGCGTTAAACGAAAAAATATTCCAGGGCGAGCGCGCCATCGCCGGCGAGACCATGACCCTGCAAGGGACGGTCAATAAGACCGGCGTGCTCCTGATCTGCGTCGTCGCCACTGCCGCGTGGACCTGGAATCAGTTTTTGCATTCGCATACGCCGCAATCGGTTTTGCCGCTCGCCGCGCTCGGAGCCATTGGCGGATTGATCGTGGCTCTCGTCACCGTATTCAAGAAAAGCTGGTCGCCCGTGACCGCGCCGATTTATGGATTGCTTGAAGGATTGGTGCTGGGAAGCGTCTCCGCGATTCTCGAGCTCCGGTTTCCGGGCATCGCCATCCAGGCTGTCAGCCTGACGTTCGGCACGCTGGTCGTCTTGCTGCTGGCGTACCGCTCCGGAATCATTCGCGTCACCGACAAGTTCCGTCTGGGCGTGGTCGCAGCCACCGGCGGGATCGCGCTGTTCTACGTCGTTCAACTCCTGCTGGGATTTTTCGGCGTTCGTTTTGTGGCATTCAACAGTGGCGGCGCGATCGGGATCGCCTTCAGCGTGTTTGTGGTGATCATCGCCTCGTTGAATCTGGTTCTCGATTTCGACTTCATCGAAAGCGGCGTTCGGGCCGGCGCGCCCAAGTACATGGAATGGTACGGCGCGTTCGGCCTGATGGTCACGCTCATCTGGCTCTACTTCGAAATTCTGCGGCTGCTCTCGAAGCTTCGCAGCCGCGACTGATGCGCCGCCCGCGCGTCCTCACGCAACGATTCAATCGAGCGCTCGTCTGTGCTGCCCGGCTCCACGCCGGCCAGTTCCGCAAGGGAAGCACGCGGCCTTACATCGCCCATCTGCTCGGCGTCACCTCCATCGTTCTCAACCACGGCGGCGACGAGGACGAAGCCATCGCCGCGCTGCTGCACGACGGGCCCGAGGATCAGGGCGGCCTCCAGACCCTGCGAGATATCCGGAAAAAATTCGGCGCGCGCGTCGCCCGCATCGTCGACGCTTGCACCGATACGTACGAAGATCCCAAGCCTCCCTGGCTCGAACGCAAGAAAAATTATCTTCGCCATTTGCGCCACGCCGATGCTTCCGTGCGGCTCGTTTCGGCGGCCGATAAGCTCTATAACGTGCGCGAAATCCTCCTCGATTACAGAAGCCAGCACGATGCGGTTTTCACCCGGTTCCGCGGCGGCAAGGAAGGCACCATCTGGTATTACCGCGAAGTTGCCCGCATCCTCCGCCGCAAAGGCCCCCGCGCACTGGTCCGCGAGCTCGAGCGCGCGAACTCCGAACTGGAGCGGGCTGTCGCGCGACGCTCTCCCGACCGATAGAAAAAACTTTTCCGGACCATAAACTCAATTAGCTTGACTCCATTCCGCAGCGATTGATAGCATCTCGCCACTTTTTGGGGGCCAACCGCCGTTTGCGCGCTTCTCGCGCTCGCCGGTCTGGCTATAGGGCAGGGGGGAAAATGTCTCGAGTTCAAAAGTTGTTCGCTGTGGGTGTTTTCTTTGCGTTTTTCTGCGGGACAGCTTTCGCACAAGGCGGCGCCACCGGCGCCATCACCGGCACCGTGCAGGACCCGAGCGGCGGCGTGATTGCCGGCGCGAAAGTCGAGATCGTCAATAATGCGACAGGCGAAATCGTCCGCACGGTCGTTACCGACCCAGCCGGAACCTTCATCGCCCAGCTCCTGCCCGTCGGAACTTACACGGCGCAAATTTCCGCTTCGGGATTCGCCTCGGCCAAGGTTACAGGCATCGGGGTCAACATCACCGAGACGACGCGCATTATTGTCCCCATGAAAGTGTCTGGGGTAGCCTCGCAGGTCGAGGTCGTCGGAGCCATCGAGGAGCTCAACACCACCGCCCCCACCACCGGCCAGGTCCTTAACAACACGACGATTACGGAGCTCCCGCTGGCCACCCGCAATTTCCAACAACTGCTGGCCCTTTCGGTGGGTGCATCATCGGATCTCAATAACCCTTCCGACCTGGGCCGAGGCCAGACGTTCATTCACGTGAATGGCGGCCGCGACGACAATAACAACTACTTGATTGAAGGCATCACGGTCAGCGATTACGCAGTCGGCCAGCTCACCAACACGCCGGTTCCCAATCCCGACGCCATTCAGGAGTTCAAGGTCAGCACCAGCCTCTACGACGCCACGCAGGGCCGCAACGGAGGCGGCAATATCAACGCCACGCTCAAAAGCGGCACCTCCTCGTACCACGGGGCGGGATGGGAATATTTCCGCAATACTGTCCTTGACGCGAACGACTGGTTCCTGAAAGCTGCGGGAGAGCCGCGCCCGGTGATCCAGCAGAATATTTTCGGAGGGGATTTCGGCGGCCCAGTCCCGGCTAAGAATCTAGGATTCTTCTATGTCAACTACCAGGGCACGCGCCAGCGCAGCGGGGATGCCCCGGGGACGATCATCAGCACCCTGCTTCCAATTCTTCCGCAGCAGCGCGACCAGACTACTCTGATCAACGACCTCTTCAATGGTCCTAATTGTCCTGGCTTGCCTGCGGGCGTCGTAAACCTCGACCCTGTATCCTTGAAGTTGCTCCAATTCAAGAGCAATCAGTTCGGCGGGGCCGGAGGGGGGTTTCTGATTCCTTCGTTGCCGGGAACGCCTGGGTGTATCAACGGGCCTGGTCAGGCTACTGTGCTTGCCACTGCGCCGTTCGTATTTAGCACCCCGGGCAAATACCGTGACGATCAGGCGGTTGCGACTTGGGACAAAGACTTCAATCACACCAAGGATCGCGTCGCCTTTCGGTTTTTCTGGTCCGATTCTGACAAATTCGAACCCTTCGGCGGTGATTCGTTCGGAATTCAAACCGGCGGCCTGCCAACCGAGAACAATCTCAACTTCCCGTTGGACATCCCACTCCGCGGACGTTTCGGGAGCCTTACGGAGACGCACCTCTTCACGAGCAACCTCATAAACGAATTTCGTTTCGGCATTAACATCACGAACACGGAATTCAACAACAGCCCCATCGTCACCGCCAACGAGCTCGGCATTAATCGGCCCACTAACAACGGCACCCCGGACATCTACCGGTTCCAGCTTGTCGATTTCTCGATCGGCCCCTATCCCACGCAGCTTCAGCAAGCGCTTACGGACAGCTTCATCTGGCTAGACACCTTGAGTTGGACGCACGGGGCGCATACGCTTCGCCTAGGCGGTGAGGTTGACCGCAACACAATTCGCCGCACCTTGCCCGTCGCTGACAATGGCCTCCTGCTCATCTCTCCCTCGCCCGGTGCGAACGGTCTCACTCAATTCACCGACTTTCAGAACCTGTTGCTGGGCGCCCTCGGGACCTCCGGGCTTGCCGACGGCTCGGGAGGCGTCGGGAATCACGACTATCGGATTCCAGCGGCTTCTCTGTTTGGGCAGGATGATTATCGCATCCGGCCGGATTTGACCCTGAACCTGGGCATGCGGGTTGAATTCGTCGGCGCTCCCTACGATGACTTTTGCCACATCGGCAATACCGATCCACTGCTCGCGCAGACCGGCCAGCCTTTCTTCTGGCCCACCTGCGTCAACCAGTTCAATGTTCCGGGCGTGGTTGGCACACAGAGCCGCACGGACACCAGCAACACGTATTCAACCGTGTGGGAGCCCCGCATCGGATTTGCATACGATTTGCTTGGCCGCCACACGACCACCATCCGCGCCGGGTACGGCATCTACAGCGTGCGCGAAGACCTCGGTGCCGTAGACAATATGTCATTCTCTCCGCCGTTCTTGCCCACCGGCGTGGCCGAGAATACGCCTCCCGGAAGCTTTCCGAACTTGTTCGTGGTCGACGCGCCCATTCCGCCCTTGGGTGTTTTGAGCCCTGCGTTTGCCCCCGTTCCGTCGTTTTTGCAGGGCTTCACCCCGGGATGCACCTTAGCCAATGGCACAGTAGTGCCGCCCGGCGGCGACATCTCGCAATGCACGCCGATTATTTCCGGCAACGTGCCATTCTTTTTCGGATTAGCCGTACAGCGGAAATGGATCGTGCCAACCACGCAGCAATGGAACCTTACCGTGCAACACACCATAGGCCGCGACTGGTTCGTCGAGGTCGGGTACGTTGGGACCAAGGGGACCCATCTGCGTGGGACCAGCGACCCGGATGAGGCTTTGCCCGCGAGTGTTGCACATCCGATCACCGTAACGACGCAGGGCGGTCAGGTGTTCCAAATCACTACCAACACCGTCGAGAATGCTCCTGCCCGCGCTCCATTTCTCCCGCTCGCTCCGGGCGCCTACGAGGCATTCCTGCCGAACTCCGATTCGCACTACAACGCGCTTCAACTCACTGTGGCCCACCACTTCGCACACGGCCTCTACTTCCAGAGCGGCTATACCTACGCGAATTCCATCGACGATACATCCACGGCAACGGTAGCCTTCGACACGCGCTTCAATGACCAACTCAATCCCCGCGATTCGCGCGGCCTTTCCGACTTTTTCCGCCGCCACCGCTGGGTCACCAGCTTTGTATACCAACTGCCCTTCTTTGAGCACAGCACTGGGATTGTCCATGGGGCGCTTGGCGGCTGGGAGACCAGCGGTGTGTTCACGCTTCAATCCGGGGCGCCGTTTACTCCCATCGATTCAGCCGGTGGGGGCGCTTATCAATTCAGCAGCCCCGGCCTGGCCACCCCGACGTTTGCTCCTGGCTTCTCATGTGCAAACGCCACGACGTCCGGCGGCACAGAAGCGAGGATCAATGGCTTGTTAAATCGGAACGCATTTGTGGCCGACGGGCTTGCGGGCCCCGGCTCCGACGCGACTACGATTGGCAACGTGCCCCGCAACTGCTTCATCGGCCCGCCGCAAGGAAACATAGATTTCACGATCGCGAAGAATTTCAGAATCACGGAGCGGCAAACCCTTCGGTTCAGAACTGATTTCTTTAACTTCACCAACCACCCGTCGTTTGCGGTTCCCACAATTCTCGACTACGAGGCGGGGTCCACTGCGCCGCAGGGATCGCCTTTGAACCTGACCGCGCCGCTCACGGGGGTCGTGGGCACACCCCGTGTGATTCAGTTCTCGCTGAAGTACTCTTTCTGACGCGAGGGCCGAGCGAGTCCACAGATTGACTGCCGGGGCCGATCCGGAGAGATAAGGATCGGCCCTGGCAGAACCACACCCGCCGGGTTATTGTGTGGCTGGGAAAACGATGGCCGCCAGCCGCATCGATGCCTCTCTCGCGCACGACCTTCTCCGCGAACTCGTTGCCATTGATTCGGTGAACCCCACGCTTGTGCCCGGCGCTGCGGGCGAAGCGGCTGCCGCGCAATTTCTCCGCGATTTTCTTCGCCGCTACGGCATCGCCGCGGAACTGGAGGAAGCCGCGCCGGGCCGCCCCAATGTTGTCGCCTTGATTTCGCCGAGCGCCGCGCCGCCCGCGCCGGCCGAGAAAAAATCTGCCGCGCTCGCGATCCTGGCTCATATCGACACCGTTGGCGCCGGAGACATGCCCGACCCGTTCACCCCCCGCGAGCGCGACGGAAAGCTTTACGGCCGCGGCGCGCTCGACATCAAAAGCGGCGTTGCCGCCATGTGCTCCGCCGCAATCGCTGTGCAGAGCGCCGGAGCGCTGAAAAAGCCTTTGCTCATTGCCGCCGTGGTGGATGAAGAGTGCAACAGCATCGGCACCGAGGCGCTGCTTCGCCGCTACACGGCAGACGCCGCGATCGTTCTCGAACCCACCGATCTACGCCTCGTCATCGCCCACAAGGGCTACGCCTGGTTTGAAGTTCTCACCCACGGCCGCTCCGCGCACGGCAGCCTTCCCGCCGAAGGACGCGATGCCATCCGCATGATGGGCCGCGTCCTCAATCTGCTCGATGCCCTCGATCGCAAGCTCGCCTCGCTCGAACCTCATCCGCTGCTGGGCCACGGTTCGCTCCATGCTTCGCTCATTCAGGGAGGCCAGGAGCTTTCGAGCTACCCCGCGCAATGCCGCTTGCAGCTCGAGCGACGAACCTTGCCCGGAGAATCCGCCGCTGAAATCGAAGCGGAACTGCGCGCGCTCATCTCCGGCCTCGAGACTCGCGACCCCGAATTCCGAGCCACTTCCCGCGGCCTGGGATATCGCCCGGCGTATGAAATCTCCGCCGGGGCTGCATTTGTACAATCCGCCGCCAATTCGATTCGCCGCATCACAGGCTCAGCTGAGCTTGCAGGTATGGCTGCTTGGACAGACACGGCTCTGCTGGCGGCTGCCGGAATCCCCGGGGTTGTGTTTGGCCCGAAGGGCAAAGGCCTGCATGGCAGCGAAGAATTTGTGGAGTTGGAATCGGTCATCCGGTGCGCTGAAATCTTACGCGACGTAGTCGAAGTAAGTTGCACTTGAAGTTCGCTCGAATGCCGCGGAATAAAGCTCAATAGCAGCCCGCCGAATCTGTAACATTTCTACCCTTTCTTATTGCCAGAGACCACCCAACTGCCTGCCGCATCCGCATAACCGATTCAATCTCAACCAGTTGCAGCAAGGTCATGCTGGCCTCATACATGCACGTTTCCAGGCAGATTCAAGCCGCCCCCAAGTGTCACCGGGGGCAAAGAGGGTGTGAGCGTGGAACCAATCGAAGGAATCAAGCCGAAAGTGCCCCGGTATCTGACTGCTGCCTGGGGTTTCTCGGTGGTCGAGATGATGGTGGCCATTTCTGTGAGCGTCATTATGGCCGCGATCGTCCTGGTCCGGCTCCAGCCTGCCCTGCAGGGCTTAGCCGCTGACTCCGCAATGGCGCAGGTGAAATCCGTGCTGCGTCAAGCCCGTGAGACATCCATTTCCGAGCGTCGCGACGTCGCCGTCGTGTTTCTGGCTCCCAACACTATTCAATTGTTTCGCTTCAACGTTCTCCCCGGCGGTGCCGGACAAGTTCTCTCGGCTGTGCCTTTTCTATCCGTGCCCATAGAGGGGCCCACGCAGTTTCTTACCTTCGCCGGCGAGACAGACACGCCGGATGCTTTCGGCATCCCGGCTGTTCCCGCAGGAATTATGTTCGCCGGAGTCGTCGGCGGACCTCCCAGCGGCATGCAATTCAATAGTGACGGCACATTCGACAATGGCACCGGCACGGCAATCAACGGAACCGTTTTCGTCGGTTTTCCAGGGACACCCTCCTCGGCCCGCGCCATCACCATCATGGGCGCTACCGGCCGAATTAAGGCCTACCACGGCGATCCTGGTACGAGCTGGTGGAGCGAATGAGGCGCAAAAGGGGTAATCCGATGAGACCACCAATTCGAAACCGCACCCAGGCGGGCTTCTCCATGCTTGAAACCGTTGTAGCCATCGCCGTTCTGGCGGTCGGCGTTTTGACCCTCGCCGCCACGCTGGCAGATTGCCTGGCTTACATGAACGTGTCTCAGTACGATTACATTGCCCAACAAGAAGCTGCCAAGGCTATCGAATCCATCTTCACCGCCCGCGACATGGGCCAGGCCACCTGGGCCACCATCTGCAACGTCGGCGCCGGGCCCTCCTGCATCTTTACTGCCGGCGCCACTCCGCTTTGCAACGCCGGGCCCGACGGGATTCTGGGCACCACCGACGACAATTGCACCATCATTGATTCCGTCCTCCGCCCCGGCCCCGACGGCACTTTCGCCGATCCGGTTTCTGAGCCTCTTTCCACTTACACGCGCACCATTGTTATCACGCCCATCGCCGGTGTCACCAACCTGGCCAACATCACCGTCACCATCAATTACCAGGCCGGCCGGTTTTTCCGGAAGTACGTGTTGACCACCAATATCTCGAATTTCTCGTAGCCGGAGAGTTTCAACGGAGACTCGAATGAAGAACCGCCAATCTGGATTCAGCTTGCTGGAGCTGCTCGTCGCCGCCGGTGTGATGCTGGTGATCGTGGGCGCCACCCTGCAAGGCCTCACCACCGCGACGCAAGCTACCCAGGGGGTCACCCTCATGGCTGATACCCAGGAAAATCTGCGCGGGGCCATGAATTACATGGTTCGGGATTTCACTCAGGCCGGCGAAGGAATCCCCCAGGGCGGTATCACCATTCCGAACAACGGCGCCGCTTCCGCCGTCGCTCGCCCCGGTCCGGTGGCTGCCAATTTTCCACCCGCATGGACTGCGCTTCCAGCCATTTCTTCCGGGTTTGGTCTGGGCGTGCAGTCGCTCACTCCCAATCCGGTCTTCGGTGGAGCGCCCATCATTGGCCCCAACACTGATACGGTCAGCATCCTCTTTGCTGACAACACGCTCGTGGATGCGTCCGGCCACTGGCTCAACGAGTTTCCCGTCTATGCCCCTGCCGGCGCCAGCGGTCCGGGCTGCGCCGCTGCGAATCCGAACCCCGCGCCCGCCGGAAGCGTCGTTACGGTAGGCGCCACCACCACCATCACGTTTGATCCGACTTGCATCAACATCGAGCCCGGCAACACTGGCATCAATCCCGGCGACCTGCTCTTGCTTCAGGCCAACACCGGCTGCGTGGCCGACACCGTTGTGGGCAGCTCCGCCTGCGACGCGGCAGTTGCAGCCGGACAGATGGCGCTCGTCACCGTTTCCACCGTCAGTCCTGCTGCCAACTCCCTCACCATAATTTGTGGTGACGCCTACAACCTGAATTGCTCGGGCCAGCCCACCGGCACGATCGTTCAACTGCAATCTCCGGTCGGCGCCTATACGGGCACTACCATCACTGTCAGCCGTCTCTGGATGATCAGCTATTACATCAGCAATGTGAATCCCCAGCGGCCGCAATTGCAGCGCCAGGTGAATTTCAATGCGGCCTCGGCCGTCGGCGACGTCATCGAAAATCTCCAAATTTTCTACGATATTCTCAATCCGGGCGCGAGTCCTCCCGCACTTTCCGTTCCCACCCCCAACGAGGCCCCCACCGTTGCGCAATTGCCCTACATCCGTACCGCCTACATTCTGGTTTGCGCCCGCTCCGAGAACCCCTATTGGACCAACAAGGCCTATTTCCGCAATAACTTGCAGGCCGCCGTCAGCATCCGCGGCCTCGATTTTTATAACGAGTTCCAGTGAGGACACCCGTGAACTCCTCTTTCGAAACGCTCGATTCGGCCGCAACAAGGAGAAAATCCATGAGGTACGCTGGCGAAAAGGGGATGGCTCTGGCTACTTCCATCCTGGTGCTCTTGCTGATCTCCACGATGATCGTGGGAATGTCCTGGATGGTGATGACCGACCAGAAGCTGGGCGGCAACAACCAGGACCGCCAACTCGCCTTCTACGGCGCCGAGGGCGGCATGGAAGCCCTTACCGCGGGAATCGAGAACCTCTTCGACCAGAATCCCGCCGTCACTTGCAATTCCATCACCGGCCCCGGCGGCGTCACCTCGGCTCCACCCACCAATATGCCGAACATCCAGTATCTCAACCCGGATGGAACGCCCGGCTATAACGCCATCTTCAATTGTGTCGCCGGATCTCCGGCGAACGCCTTCTCTACGATCACCACCGGTTCCTACGCCGGGTTGTATGCTCAGTCTACTCCTTACACCTTGCAGGTCACTGCGCGCACTTCCGGCGGCTCCGAAGTGAAGCTCCAGCGCGAGATTCAGACCGTCGCCATCCCCATCTTTCAATTCGGTATGTTTTGCCAGACCGACTGCGACTTTTTCGCCGGCCCGGTTTTCAATTTCGGCGGCCGCCTCCACACCAACGGAAACCTCTGGCTGGCGTCCGAAAGCACCTTGACCCTCTCCGGAAAGACCACCGCGGCTGGCGAAGTCATTACCGCGAACCTCGAAAACGGCTTCTTGACCGCCGGCACTTACGGCGGTGCGATTGATATTACGAACGGCTCGATTTTCCCGAACCTCCTCGCTCAGGCTACAACGCAGAGCGTGCTAGGAAATGCCAACTGGACCGGGAACATCGGCGCCATCAATGAGCCCGCTTTTTCGGGCGTGGCCAGCGCTACCTACAATGGCATGCTCGGTGTGAAAGAGACGGGTGTCAAACCCCTGAGCTTGGCCATCGCCACTCCGGGCTTCGGCGCCAATGGCCAGAGCATCGACTTAATCCGCCGCGGCCTTGCCGCCGACTCACTCCCCAAGCTCAACCAGCGGTACTTCGACATGCCCGGAATGGGCATTCGCATCATGCTTTCCGACTATGGCGCGGGCACAAGCTGCGCGAACAGCGATATCAGCAGCACCAGCCCGACCGCTTTGCCCAGCATTTCCGCGAACGCAGCGAATTCGCCTGTTGACCTGGCAACACTCGCCTGGGATCCCACTGTCGGCGTTGCTCCCTATAATGGTGGTGCCTCTATTCCAGCCTGGCTGACTGCCACTGGAAAAATCGGGACCCAGATTTTCCCCTTGCCCATCTCCGGCGCAACGGGCGCTGCCGGCGCTTACAACGCAACCGACGGTTACTGGGTCCACAAAGGCTACCCCACAATCACCGGATGCATAAAAATCGACTACCAGAATGCTGCCGGCACTTGGACCGATATCACCACCACAATTCTTTCTCTTGGCTACACCGGTATGAACATCAATAAGCAAACCGCAGCCACCATGGGCGTTGCCGCGAACCAAATGCCAAACCTGATTGCCCTGCCTCCTCCCACCGTCGCTCAGTTGGCGCCACAGGGGCCCACCATATTGGCTGGGCTGGCCACCATGGGTTGTGCCAATCCCAGCCCCAATGCTGTGATCCGCCTCGCCAGAGAGCGTGACAACCCCTCCTTCGCCAACCCTGGAGTCGTCACCCCTGCAGGCGGCGGATGTCCCAATCCTCCTCCTGCCGCCGCCAGCACCTTCGGCAGGGATTATTGGCCAAATGTTCTCTGGGACACCCGCGAAGGCATGCTTCGCGATTCTTCTGGCGGCATGAACGCGCTCCCGCTGATTCCTCTTTCCGGCGCGATGTATTACGTCGAGCTCGACATCCAAAATCTCGCTACGTGCCTTACCAGCGCCGCCCTGTGTCCCGGCATTGCCGGCAACGTTGCCACCACCACCGGTTACGCGATCTACTTCTCCGACCGCCGCAGCGAACGAATCGATCCCAACCCGCCCGCTTCCGTGGGCGGCGCAGGCACCCTCCTCACTGGCGGCTACGGCTACGACGACATCGTGAATCCCGCCAGCGCCAATAGTTGCCCGAACGGTGCTCTAGATCAGGGCGAAGACTTTGAGGGCGACTACAACAACGTCGGCGTGGACACTGCCCCACTTGCCTTTCCCCGCACCTACGGTAACATTCTGGCGGCAGCTCCCGCGTTTCTCTGGCCGACCCCTGCTTTCCCCGGCGGCACCCAAGTCACTTTAACCACCGCCGCTCTTGAGGCCGCCGTTCTCACCGCCAACACCAACTGCCCGGGAACCGTCCAGGTGCCCTACGCGGTAGCGAAGTCTGACGAGCTTCGTGAAAACCCGCCGATCTTTTTCCGGCGTGCTCTGAAACTCGTCAATGGCTCCGCACTGGCAACCGTCGCCAATCCTATTGGGGTGTGCGGCGCGGGGCCTTGCGGCTTGACCATCGCTTCGGAAAATCCCGTTTATATTCAGGGCGATTACAACAACAACCCCAACGCCGATGCCACGCTGGGCACGCCTACCACGGACAAGCACATCGCCACAGCGGTCATCGCCGATGCGGTCACGCTTCTTTCCGACAACTGGAACGACGTCAACTCGTTCATCTTCCCCTACGGTATGGTCCCGGGCCCCAATAATTGCGCTCCCTCCACCTACTGTGTGACGAACGGCGGCCGCAACGCCATCACCACCACCTACCGCATCGCCGTTGCGGCCGGCAAGAACGTCCCCTTTAAGCAGCCCGCGGTGGGCGTTGTCGGCAACGACTTCGGCACCGACGGCGGCGCTCACAACTTCCTCCGCTATATCGAGAACTGGGGCGGCCAAACTCTGTACTACCGCGGCTCGATCGTCAGCATGTATTACGCTCATCAGGCCTTCGCCCCGTTCAAATGCTGCAACATCGTGTACAGCCCTCCCACCCGCGGCTACAACTTCGACGCCGATTTCCAGATCCCCGCGAAGCTGCCGCCGCTCACGCCGATGCTGCGCGATGTCAACACCATCGGCTTCACCCAAATGTTCTTGCCGACGCAGTAGCCGTTTTTCGCCCAGCATCACCTAGGCGGCTCCCACTCCCCCGGAGCCGCCTGTTTTTTTTAGGCCAGCTCCATCCCTGTCGGGTGCCCATTTCTCAATCCGCCGATTCACCTTTTTCTCGTAGGGGCACGGCATGCCGTGCCCGCGCTGCCCACACCCGAATCGTTGCCTCTTTTTCCGCGCCGCCCACGAGACCTTTGGAGTGCGGGAGCTTGCTCCCGCTTTGTTTTCAATTCCGCTACATCGCGCGCCAGCATCTGGGCTGAGCCAAATTCGCCGGGATCTCAACGGAGCCAACTCATCCCATGAATGCTCATTAGAGGGCCGGAGCCCGCCCGCCGGCGGGCAGGTCTCCATTGACGCTGGATCCCATGCCGAAATGTTGTCGCCATCGCGGTCGTGAAGATCTCATCCGTCATCGGTGGAATTCATTCACCCGCGAGGCGCCTTCTGATGACGTTCTCGACAAACTCGCCTCCCGCTCCCTTGACCTTCCGAACAATCGGGTGCTTCCTCGTCTGGGGAGATCAAGCTGCCCGCAAAGACCTCGGCCAGGGCTGGGGTCCTTCGAGATCGGGCAGCGCGGTCCGACACCCGAAAGGCATGACATGCAGGGAGCGAAGACCTTTCTCAGTGGATTTCTCCTGATTCTCAGCTCCACTCTCCTCGCAGACGGTCTGGCCTTTCCTCAAGAAACCAAAATTGGAAAACTCCAGGGCCATGCGCAGCGCGGCAAGGCTCTCTATCGCCGCTATTGCATTGGGTGTCATGGGCCGGAGGGCAATGGCGCCGGCGAAAACGCGCCCTATCTTGACCCGAAGCCTCGCGACTTCACTTTGGGCTTGTTCAAGTGCCGCTCAACTCCAAGCGGAAGCATTCCCCTGGACACGGACCTGTTCGACACGATTACGCGCGGGATTCATGGCACCTTCATGCCCTCGTGGAATCCGCTTCCGCCGCAGCAGCGCGCGGACTTGATTGCCTACGTGAAGACATTTTCCCCTCGGTTCCGCGAAGAGCGGCCCGATCCGGCGATTCAAATTCCTCCCGAAACTCCCGAATCACCGCAAAGCATTCAACGGGGAAATCTGCTGTACAACCAGCTCAAATGCTTCGAATGTCACGGCGCCGAGGGGCACGGTGACGGCCCCTCCGCGCCCACCCTTCGCGACGCCAAAGGAAACATGCTGCCGCCCTACGACTTCACCTCTTCGCCTCATTTCAAATGTGGCACTACCGACAGCGATCTCTATCGCACGCTCATGACCGGCCTCGACGGAACGCCGATGCCTTCCTACGCCCCCTGGCTCAACCCCGAACAACTCTGGGACGTTGTGCATTTTCTGCGCTCGCTCGCGAGGCCGGGTCGCCGTTCCGCAGCCCAGGTCGAAGCCGCCGCAGCCCTTCCCGAGAAATAAAAAATAACGCGCTGGCCGCTTCGCGCCTTATTTTTCCGAAATGGAGAAGTTCACTTCGGCCGTCTGGCCCGCTTTCACGTTCACCGGTTGCGCCCACGTCACCGGCGGGCTGTAAATCGGCCGGCGCACTTCCACCTGAGCGGCGACGTCCAAAACTTTTTCTTCGGCAAGGATCCGCCAGCCTTCGTGCCACGCCTCGATCTCGTAATTCCCGGCCGGCACGTCGGTGAGCTTGAAAAAACCGTGCTCGTCCGTGACCGCGTAATACGGATGCTTCGCCACCATCACCTCCGCGTTCATCCACACGTGCCCGGCATTGCATTTCAGGTCCACCACGCCGTTCTTTCGCATCTTGATGGGAACATACTGATTCTGGAACGGGAACGGCACGTTGTTGTTGGCCGCCCCCGACATGTGCACGGTGTGCAAAATCGGATCGCTGCTCTTCACTTCCAGGCTTCCATCCTGAGGCACCAGCAGGATATGCGGGATATAGCGGCAGCTTTTCTGGTCCAGCCGCTGTCGCGTCTCGGGAAGATCCATCGCCTTCCCTTTGGTGATGTCCTTCAAGTAAACGACAGTGTTCGCGACTCCGCCCTCGGAATCGATCTCCAGCCGTTCCAGGCCGATAGTTTTTTGGCCCTCCGGGTCGCAAACATCCGCGTTCTTCGTCACCGCCAATTTCGGAGTTTTGGGAACCGGCCCCTTCCATTTAACCGTCCCGGTGATGGTCCCCCCGTCTTTCACGCTAATGGCCGTGTATTCCGATTGGGCCGCAGCTTGATTCGCGCATAAAACGAACCGGAGACACACAACGACGCCGGCGGCCGCAGGGCCCATTTTGAATCTCTTGCTCATACTTGCCTCTCTGCTCTTCTTCCTGGCAAGGAAATTCCGATGTCCGAGCCCTTCTGTTTCTAGCCCCCGAATCGTGAACTCATCGATGATTTTCTCTTATGCAGTTGAGCAGTCGGTTCGATTTGAGCGCCGCCGAACTTGCCTCGCAGGCCTCCCGATTTGGACCATACCCTCGTTCCCCGTCTGTGATAGGGTCCTCGCAATAAAACTTGTCGTATCAGTATCGGAAAGTCCCCCAACCGCTCCGATGGCGACGCCGCTTCTTGACCGCGAACCCGCGCCAGGAGCCCGTCAGTCGGCCGATCCTTGACTCGGTCGGCGCGATTGACGCGTTCCGTTGACTTTTGGTTGCAGGCCGCGTTACATCCCTCACGAACTCACGCATGGTAGACTCTGAGCCTCGCGCGAGAGATTCGGCGTCACGAATCCAACGGGGTTCCACATGAACGATTCAAGAGGTTATGTAATTTTCTTCTGGATTGCCAGCGCCGCCTGCGCCGCTTATGGAGCCGCATGGATGCAAGGCCGCGCCGTGGCAGCCTCTTCCGCTCCCGGGATGCCTCTTTCCGGCTACGTTCATTTGCAAGACCTGGGCGACGTTCCCTTGCGCGATGGCGTTTGGGCGGGGACCAAAGGCCAGTCCCGCCGCCTCGAGGGATTTTCGCTGCAATTCGCGGTTCCGGTTGCGGGGCTTGGTCTTGCCTACATGTGCCACCTGCAAGACATGGGGGACACATCCTGGCTGCCTGCCGGGTCCTACTGTGGCACTCGCGGCCAGTCGCGGCGTCTCGAAGGTTTTGCGATCCGGCTCGGGGGCGCAAACGCTTCGAAATACGACGTCCTCTACATGTGCCATTTGCAGGACATCGGCGATGTGGGTCCCGTCAAGAACGGCGATTTTTGCGGGACGCGAGGAGAATCGCGCCGCGTCGAAGCCATCATCGTGTGGGTAAAACCAAAGCCCCAGTAACAATCGCATTTCCGCCGGACGGCACAGCCTTGATTTTTTTGTCCTTGCCGTTGACTTTTGTTTGCCGCACACGAATTAACTACAGGATGAGCTGCCCGAGTGGCGATCCAGTTTTCCCGAATTGTCCCGGGCGCAGCCGAGGGGTATGCTTCGGGCGTGCCGCAATCAATCGTGGGTATGGCTAACATACAAGACTGCGCCACTCGCCGTCCGACGCGCGGTCTGAAAACCATTGCTACGGCGTCCGTAATTCCAACTCCGCACGCTGTGGAGGATGCATGAGGCTGTGCAACCGCAAATACTGGCTGCCACTTTTGTGTGCCGTCCTGTGTTCGTCAAGCGGGCGGAGCATAGGCGGCACGGATCGCGAGTTGCAGTCTTACGGAGTATCGCGTGCTCGAGTCGCTCCGTCTGCTTTGCTCGCACTCTCGGCTCCCGCTGAGTCACTTCGTGATGAGTTAATCCGGCTTCAGCGGAGCGCCGGGCTGTCGCTCGTTGCGGTCGACGGAAACAAAATTTACACGGTAAATTTCGAGGCGCGGACGTTGCGCGAACGGACGATTTTCTCCAGCAAGGGAACACCTGAGCATGGAGCGCTGTCTCCCGACGGAACCAAAGTTGCATTCGCCCTTTGCCCGGAACCTGGGCTCACGCATCCAACGCCGTTCAAGACAATCTGTCCGGCGGGGCCGTTTGTTCTCGGGGTCGCATCAACCAATGGAAGCGATTACCGGGAGTTCCCCGGTCTGTCTCCGTCCTCCATGTGCTTCTCGTACGATAAGTCGAAGCTGGCCCTAAGCGTGACCGACAGAAAGACAGACAAGTTCCCCTTGGACGCCCTGGAAATTCTGAATCTTAATTCAGGAGATACCCAGAAAGTTGCGCGTATGGATAGATTTGTGTCGTCCCAGTGCTGGTCACCGGATGACAAGCAGTTCGTTTATACCGTCAACAACGCAGCAGTCCAATCCGTCAGCTTGTACGATGTTGCGGAAAACAATTCACGCAGCCTTGGGGTGGGCGGCAATGCAACGTGGTCTCCCGACGGGAAATGGATTGCGTACTTGGACTGTGGGATAGATCTGGACAATTGCACATACTATGCAATTCGTCCCGACGGCACCGGTGCCAGAACACTCTTTAAGACGACTACCCCAGCCACGAGCGCATTGTGGTGGTCTCCTGACTCCAAGATCGGTGCGTATGTCAGCGTTGGCCGCGATGAAGAAAGGCCAGAAATCAGCTTTCGGCTGCGGGTCATACGGCTTGCAGACAACACGGAGGACTGGGTTGTCAGTTTGACAGACTTTGATCCTGAATGGTTCCAATGGACGACGAACGCCGATCTCTTGAAGCAGGTTGAACCCCAGGCCACGGGCCACAAATAGAACAATCCCTTCCATGTCAGTTCGGCACCCGCACGTGCGCCTCTTCCCCGGCCCTAGGGGGTGGCCGATCCTCGGCGGGTGGCGCACCCCCAAATTTTCTCCGCTTCTTCAATTTCAAAACCCAAATCAATCCCAAGCCGAAGCACCTGCGCCACAAAGATCAAGCGCTGCCCACCGAGACCTTTGGAGTGCGGGAGCTTGCTCCCGCTTTGTTTTCAATGTCGGCGTTTCTCGTGCGGTCGGCACAGCCCAAATTTTGCCCGCCTCTTCAATTTCAAATCCCAAGTCAAATCCAAGACAAATCAACCACAGGATGAGTTGCCCCAGTGGTATCCTTTGCAAGTAACGTAATCAGCCCTGGAAATGGCGTATGTGAAAGGCTGGGCCACCCACCCACGTTTAACGCGAGGCTTCATGAAACTACCCGCTGACTCTATCATCTTCGCATTGGTGAACCTCGGTCTCGTGTGCCTGAGCTTGCTGGCGAAATGGACGCATGTAGGCTGCTGTACGCTGGGGGGGGCCTGCAAATGTCATAGGGACGATTGTTGTTCCGACAGAGTTGGTGTTGGCCCTGTTTTTCCTTGCGAGGGACTTAAGACAGCCTTCAACTCGTCGGCAAGCTCTGATCGCAGCCGTTCTCTTAACTCCAGGGTTATTCCTACTGCTCGCGCCCAAGGCACCATAGGATAAGGACGAAATTGCGCCGGGTGCCCCGCCCACACCAACCATGAGCAAGAAGAGAAACGCCGCAGTGACTATAGCGATTATTCTTCTGATTGTGATGGCGGAGTTCGGATTCCCCATGCTGCGATTCCGCGGAAACGCCTGGATTTGGGGTGGGCCAGGTTTCGGGTATCAGATCAAAATGCGCGCCATCCCGTTCAACGAACCAGGGGAATACGTCTTCCATTTTCGTGGGATACCCGACGGAACCATGTCGCTTCTGCTTTACGCGGAGGGCAGAACGGATAAGGATCGGAGGGAACTGACCGACCTGCACACTGGTCTCGATGCCACATTCACCGACCACAAGGGCAACATTATCTGTCGGGCGTCGGCCACACCGGGAAACGGGCCAATCGATCAAGTTTGGGCTCTAATGTCTGCGTATTGGGGAGCAGCATTCTGGCACTCGGATTGTGTACACATGCCTTTGAAGCACTCTGATTCGTACACTCTCACCCTTCGTGTGAGGGACGTGGACCCAAAGACTCCCAAGATCAACCTACTTCCTGTAATCGAGACCGATCCCCGTGGCTGGCCTTAGGCGACTGGGGGCCGGTGGCACGGCGTTGATTTTTCCTCGTTCTTGATTTTGGCGCATGGGTGCGGGGCTGGCACTCGCTCTCCGGTCTCGCGCTTTCGGTCCGGGTAACGCGGCCCCGATCACGGCCCAGCGGGCTGAATTCGCGGATTGAAATTCGTAGTCACGGCGGGCGTCGCGCACGATGGCGTCATGCTCGCGCTGCACAGATCTCCGAGCGCGATTCCGAAATCGCTTGGCGCGACGACACCAATCAGCGGCTCCGTATAGATCGTGTAGTTGTGCCCCACCGCCAGCCGGCCCAACTGGTACGTTCCGTCAAATTGCGTAGGCGGATTTGCGGCATTGCAGCTCCAGCCGCCGACTGTCCCCGCAATCACGCTGCCGGTGTCCGCATCGAGAGCCACCACGTGCGCGCCGAAAATTCCTGTCACCGGCGAACCCGTCGAGGGCGGGGGAATCGCCGTGAGCGCAAATGGATTGGCGGGCAGCACATGCCCCTCGATCGAGCCCACGAAGACCGTGTCGTTTGGATCCGGATAAAGCACGCGCGCGCCGGTGCGATCGTCGTCCGCGAGCGGACCATCGGGCGCTTGCGCCGTTGGCCGATCGCCGAGAAACTGGCCCACCGGCGGCGCATACGGAAACATGATCGCGCGCCACACGGCCGAATGGTCGAGCCCGAGCCAGTGCCCGAGCTCGTGAATCAAAAGCGATTCCAGATCGTACGCGCCCTGGCCCTGCGAAGTTGCAAGCCCGGCGGGCGTCGCGAATGTCGCTTGCCCATCGTTGCGAAAGAGCGTATCCGAATCGAGAATCTGCCCCACAAACGCCGCCGGCCCGCTCGCGCCCACGGAAACCCCCGGCGCATTCGCGGTGATGATGCGCGTGAAGGCAAGAACGCCGCTCGTGAATCCCATGCTCGATTGGTTGAAGCAGATTGTATTGAGGCCGTCCACGTTGTCTTCGGCATCGTCCGTGCAAGCGTTTTGTGTGGCCACCTGGCCGAGCGGCCCGATCAATCCGGGGTATGTGGCCGCATTGAACGAAACGCCCACGACTCCCGCCCAGGCGCTGAAAGAGTCGGTGATTGCCTGCTCGATTTCCGTGAGCTGCACGGGAGTGCCCTGCGCTGCCACGGTCACAAGGGTGGGAGGCGCCAGCGGCAGAGAAGTGCTCCACTGGTGATTGAGCGGCGAGGCGAGCGACAGATTGAACCGGTCCGGCTGCGGGCATCCGCCCGCTTGCGGAATTGTCGAATCGGCCACGTAGCCGCGCGCCGGCGGAATCGCGATCGCGCCGATTGTGAGCATCGCGAGAAGCATCCGCGCAGTGCGGCCTTTCATCTCGCGCCTCCATTTTGCGGGCGCAGCGCAGCGGCGACTTGCGCGCGCAGTTCACTAAGGGGCATGTCGCGAATCCCGCTCGCCACAAAGTTGCGCGTGGCCGGACTGAAAACGGGAAACAGACTAGTGTCCTGCCGCACATGTTCTTCGCCGGTCCCCGCATCGCGAACGATGCGAATCGTTCCTTGCATCCAGCTCGTCACTGAAAAATCCCCGCGTTTCGTGGGCTCGAGAAAAAGTACCACTTCCTCGCCCGCTCGAAATCGCGGCACGCCCGACACCGTGGAAGTCACTTCCGCGGTTCTTCCTCCCAGCAAACGGACTACCACCTGCTCGTGTGCCGAGCCCTTCCACACTTCCTTCACGTCAAACGTGATGAACGTCCAGATTTCGCCCGCGTCCCAGCCCACGCTTTGCCGCGCGCATTTTGCGCGCACAATCGTCGCCGCGGCGCGCGACATTTCCGCGACGCTCATTCGTCGCAGCGACGTCGCCCTCGCTTGAGCAATGAGCACCAGTAACGCGGCGACAAGCAATGGCGCACATTTGCAAATTTGTTTTCTCATTGCACCTCCAGCATCCCGGTCGCTGCCCCGTGATCGTTGTTCAAACTCGTGATGAAAAGCGTCCGCACTCCCGGCAGCGTCGTGCTTGAGATCTGCAAATCGAGTTCAATCGTGTTCGGGAAGAGTCCGGTGATGGCGGACGCGGTCACGCTGATGTCCCCTCCGCTCGGGCCGGTGAACGCGTACGTCATGGTCGGGTCGAGCCCGTTGCCATGCACGCAAAGGCTCACGGTCGAAGTTCCCGATGCAGGTCGCACCACCGTCAGCGGCGAACCCTGCACGCCGCAATTGTTTCCGCCGGTGAGAAATCCGATGAAATCAACATCGAGGGCTGCTGAAGCCGCCGCAGTTGTCGGCTCAGCGACGATAATGTCTTGGCCCGCGGCCGCCGGCTGCGTGGCACTGAGCGCGATTACTTCTTGTGAAACATCGAATGGAATAACCACAAAGGAAACTGGGTTGGATAGCGCGCCGGGTGCGCCCGGATTTTGGATTTGCAATGTCAGCGTCGCCGTAGTTTGCACGTCCGCCGGGTTCAGGGCCGTGGCGCAACTCTCGGCTGTCGAGCACGTGGTGCCGCGCGCGACGCCGTTCACAAGGATCGTGGACCCCGACCCTCCGCTTCCGGCGACAAAATTCAGGCCCTGGACCTCCAGTGGAAAGCTCTCGACAGCTCCAGCCATCACGCTCGAGGGCAAGATCAGATCGATCAGGGGCCCACTCGAAATCACGATCGTGGACGAAGCTGACTTTGTCGTGTCGGCCTGGCTCGTGGCTGTGATCAGAATCGAGTTGGGCGAAGGCGCCGCCGTCGGAGCGGTGTACAGCCCGCTGGCGCTTACGGATCCACAGGCTGCGCCGCCGCAGCCTTGCCCGGCCACACCGCTTTGGACACTCCACGCAACGCTCGTGTCGGTCGTCCCAATCACATTCGCAAAGAATTGCAACGTGCTGGGAGTCCCTGACGATGGAGCGACCATTGCAAACACAGGGCTGATGGTCACCGTCACCGGTCCGGAACTCCCGGTGACCAGCACCATCGCCATCCCGGATCTAGAAGGATCCGCATTACTTACAGCCGTGAGCGTCACCGGGTTTGTGGCTGGCGGCGAGGCTGGCGCGAGAAAATCGATTGCGGCGGGGCTCGGCCCAGCCGGCGCCACGCATGGATTCGAGCCCGCAACGCAAACTTGGCCCACGCTCAAGTTTCCGTTGGCTACGCCGGACACCAGCCAAGTGACTCCTAAATCCGGCGTATTCATTACGCTAGGGGTGAACGTCATCCGCTGGTTCAGGCCCACCGATGCCGATGCGGGCGAGACCGAGACCGTCACGCTGCTGGTGATCGTCACCGCCGCCGAAGCTACCGGCGAGCCGCTGGTGACCGTGCTGGCCGTTGCATGCACCGTAACTGTATTTGGCACAGGCAGATCCGCCGGCGCCGTATACACCGCCGTGCTCGCGCCCGATGGCGAAATCGTTCCGAGGGTCGCGGTTCCACCGACAATCCCATTCACGTCCCAGGTGATCGTTGCTGCGGCGGCGAGGCAAAATGTCGCCACGAAATTCTGTGTCGTGCCCAGGCCTACGCTTGCCGAGGAAGGCGCAAGCGAGCTGGTCGCGGCACAAGTGATAGTCGCAGTTGCACTTCCAGCCTTCGTGCCGTCGGCGACGCTCGTCGCTGTCACGGTCACTGTCGGTGCGGATGGGACCACGGGAGGCGCCGTGTAGAGTGCGGCGTCAGCTCCGTTCGCCACAATGGTGCCCACAGTCGAGTTTCCCCCAGCGATTCCGTTCACACTCCAAGCCACGGTGGTCACTGGACTTCCCGTCGCCGTGAGGCTCGCGTTGAAAACTTGCCCGCCTCCGGTGGGCACGGAAGCGGATGGAGGCGTGACGTGCACGACGATGTCATCCTGAAGCGTAACTCCTGCAGATGCAGAGGCTTGCGGGTCAGCGTTGCTGGTCGCCGTGACCGTCGCGCTGGCCGGCGAGGGCAAAATTCCCGGCGCTGTATACAGCCCCGATTGTGTGATGGTCCCGCCGCTGCCTGTCTGCCCGGGCGGATCGGTCACACCCCAGCTCACGGAAGCGTTCGAAGCTCCGCTCGCACTCCCTTGAAATTGCTGCGTTTGCCCCAGGAACAATGTGGCGCCCGTCGGCTGGATACTCACGGAGACACTTCCAGGTCCAGTCGAAGCGCTGCCTCCCCCGCCACCACAGCTGGGGAATATGATCGCCGCCGCGCAAATCCCTGAAAGAAAAGTAACTTGCTGCCATGAAAATTTCCGGATGCCGTGGACCCGCGCGGAACCCGATTGGTTGCTACGTGACCTCCCAATTTGGCCGGCGATTTTCATCTGCGCGATGCGGCATCGCACTCGATGTGCCACCGCGAGGCAGTGGGATTCCGCGCGTGGTCGAAGCCGGGCCTGGGCCATATCTCAGAAGGTACGTGCCGGTAAACTTAAGCTGCCGCAAGGATTAGCGGCGGTATTCCAAAAAAAGATAGCCCATTCGAATTTCGTTGAGCCCTTGCCCGCGATTACCCTCGCCGGTCAATTTGTTCCGAATCGGAACAGCAGCCAGCCCAATTCGGGAGAGGCCCCCGTTGACACCAGCCCTCCTCCGCCGAATAATGCGCCATGGCCAGGCCGGAGACAGTTCGCCGCATCAAGAGCTATTCGGCCTCGAGCGGCTACGTCTATCAGTATCAATTTCAAGACGTTAAGCCGGCGCGCCGCGGCTCGATCGCGGGCAATGAGTACGTTTATTACGTCTCCGCCGATCGAAAGATGATGTTCCCGCTGAAAATTCTCGTGGACCGCGCCTCGCTCGAAAGCTGGATGAAAAAAACCGGCCGCTCGCTCACCGGCACCGAAGAGTACGCGGTCGCGAAAATGCGTTTGTTTCAAGCATTTGACGAGACTGAAGATCTCGCAGCGTCCCGCCCCGAGCTGCTGGTGAACGAAGCGAACCTCGCCGAGCTCCTCGATCGCCTCGACCTCTAGAAGCCGAAATTGGAAATTCGAAAATCGAAACTCGCCACTCCGTAGGAATCCTGACCGCCGGTTTCGGATGGTACGAATTGACGGCGGGGCCGCCAGAACTAAAATGCTCAAAGAATTGGTCAAATACTTTGACTCAATTTGGTCAGAGTATTTGACCCAATAAGTTCAAGTACTTTGACCTGAAATGGCCCAAAAACATGCGTTTTGAGGCCTCGAAAGGACCTGAAAAGCGCAAATCGGACCCTGCCCGCGCGTGGGGTATGGCGGACGGGGTTATGGTATGGAGGATTTTGAGCCGGGGCTGTGCCGCCCCTACGGGGCTTTGCAATTTTTTATACGGGTGACCCAGGCCTTCAGGCCTGGGCTAACTTGTGGCGCGCCTCCGGCGCTCCCGCACCGGACTCTGATTCACATTTGTGTCCACGAAGATTACAAAACGCCGTAGGCGTGGAAGACGTTAGCCCAGCGCGGGAGCGCTGGGAGAAAAAGCACGAAATTCGTTGAGCGCCGTAGGTGCGGCACGGGTGTTTCGGCGTGCGTGAACAAGGAAGAGGAACTTCAGGGGCATCCCGATCTAAAGCATCGGGGCGCAAAAATCGCGAAAGCCCACTCAAAACCAAGTCAACTCGTCAGGGCACGGCTTTTTACCCTGAGCCCAGTCGAAGGGTAGCCGTGCCGAAACGATCCCAGCACTCAGGGGTTTTAACCCCTGAGGCCGACGTCTCCGGCGATGCAATTTATGAAATGGAATTTTTGAAATGCCTCGAATCGATAAGCAGGGAAAAACGAAGCGCGCGTACGCGGCGTACGAGAGTTTGCTCGACGCCTCCGCCGTGATTTCCCAGAAAATGTCGCGCCAGCTTCGAACGTGGAATCTGTCGCTCGCGCAATATCGCGTGCTGGAAGAGCTTTTTCACCAGGGGCCGCAGTACCAGCAAGAGCTCAGCCGGAAATTCAGTTGCACGAAGCAAAATACCGCGTGGGTGATCGGGAGCCTCGAGGAGTGGGGCTTGATCGAGCGCGTCGCCGCGCGTCTTCCGCTCGAGCCGCCGGAGAATCCGGAAAATTCGAATGGCGAGCCCGCGAAGCGCCACTCGCGCGAGGGGCGCAAAATCATGAAGCTGCGCCTGACGAAAGAAGGCGAGAAGCTAATCGCCTACGTGTTTCCGGCCCACGCAAAAGTAGTGAAAGCGGAGTTTCGTTGCCTCGCAGGACGCGAGCAGGAATCGCTCGCCCGCCTCTGCCACAAACTGAAGGAAGGCGACTTCCTGAAGTTTTTCAAAGAGGCTCGAATGTTGACCGAGGAGGAATTGGAGTGGACGTAGGCGGTAGGGGGTAGAGACGTGGGGCGTGGGACGAGGGGAGAAAGCAGAAAAGAGAAAATAGAAAAGGGGAATTAGGAAAGGCTGTGTAAGCGCTGCCGGAGGCCCCGCTTTTTTGGAGTGCGGCTTGTCCCGAGCGCAGTCGAGGGGCGGCTTGCCTGCCCCGAGCCTTGCCGAGGGGACGCCGCTTTCTGACTGTCAGCCGCACCAAAACGGAATCAATCGAACCGAGGCTTGACTCGGTCGGCACGATTGACGCGTTCCGGATGGCGAACTACTCTCCCGCGGCGGCGTTGCCCCCAGCCTTTCGCATAACCATGAGGGGTTTCACTTTTTTCAGACTCTTGGCTCTTCCGAGCTTCTTGCCGGTTTTCTTTGCCATGCTGGTTTCCCCTTCTCCGCCAAGAACGCGCCGCGGATTATAACCGTTTCCGCAAGAGTAGCGCGTGCGCGACGAGTGCCACTGCCCCGCTTTCATGCAAATTAAAAGGGGCGGTATTTTTACTTGCTTCGGAAAGATTAGAACGCCATATGGCGACGTTGAGTATGGAGACCCTGGTATGAAAGCTTAGAGCTCATCCGGGATGAGGTTCTAACGTTGGTCATGCCGCCCTGTCGAGAACCTCACGCCTAAACCCCCCTAAATTTTGAAACTCGTAGGGGTTTGTCTCCGATTCTCTAATGATCGCCAAGCAGTCCTGGTAGTGAGCCATTTGGTCAGCCCTCGCTGGAGGTTGGATGATTGCGAAGAACTCGGGGGCGTCAGGTTGGAGCCTCTTTCTAGTCAAGAATATATTGCCCGCTAGCTGTTCGGCGTAGAGCTTGATTTCATCCCCTCGTCCTTTCGCAAGAGACTGTACATAGACCATCCCATCCCGAGCTGGTCGCCTGATCCGAAAATCTGGGCTTGCCCAAATACCCACATCGGGACCAGGCTGGAGGACTCGACGCTCGAAATACTCGCCAAGTTCACGTCGAACCCTGGCGCGCAACATGCTGTCAGTGATGACTCTTGCGTCCCTATGCCTTGCGGCTCGCCAGGCGACAAAGCTGTCAAAGAGGGTATTCAATTCGCCTTCCAGATCCTGAGTGATTGTTGCTCGGGGAGGAGCGAATTGGAGGTTCCCGCTGAAGTGGGTTGAGAGCGTCGCGAGTAGACCCTGCTCTACGCCATGCCTTTGCATCTGGGAGAGGGACGGTATCAAGAAGTCGGCCAGGTAGTTTTCGAGGGCTCTTGCGTCCCTTGCCCCATACAGGCTGCGAATCTTCGAAAAATTTTCCAGAAATCGGAAGTTGAAATAGTTTCGCTCGGGAGAGTGCATAAGAACTCCCACGTTGATGGACTCGTCAGTTGAAGGGACTGGGGAATACCGGGCAATAACATATTGAGCCGTCGTCATCGTAGGCCTCCTGCAATCGCGTCCCGCCTGGTGTAAGCCTTTCTTTCTCTCAAGTATTCTTTCAAGACGCGGTTTGAGCCAGCTTGAAAATTCCACTCAGCGGGCACGTCGTCAACAATTTGATCCAGCTCTAGCTCAGGAAGGGCTTCGATCTGGGCTAGCCAGTATTCGCCATTGGCGGCGGCATCCGCCAGTGAACGAAGCACCGCGTGTGTAGGAATATTGTAAGCTTGCGGCGCCTGGACGCCAAGCTGTAACTCTGTCCAGTTCGGGCCACCGAAGCAGTGGCCATGATCGATGACATAAAATCGATACTTGTGTGCCTCCTGCGTTGGCTCAACCAGCAGGTTTCCAGCATTGTTCCGATCTGTGTTCCAGACGTATGTGTCCATTGCTATCGCCCCAGCAGCTTCATCTCGGTTGACGATTTTCTGAACAACATCTTGGACTGCCACCCTGTTCAAATCAAAGGCCAATGGCAATTCTCTGCTCCCGAGATATAAACCGGCCACTAAGTTAAGCGCTGCGAGTTCTGGCGAATTTGCCACCAGGTCTGCGGAGATTCGCACATGAGCGATTCCGGGAAAAGGAACGGTCAGGGTCTCAGCTATCGCCCCAACAACCTGCTCGTTGACTAGCGTCCGGTCAACCGCACAGTCCCTCTGGAACTTGACAACATAGTTGTTCCCGTCGTCCCCGGTGAGGACATGTGGTCGCGAAGCTGTTTGCTGCCCGCCACCGCTCAGTTTAGGGCCGACGTATCGAACTGCTTCAACTCGCCTCATAGGAACTCGATGCTAAGATGTCGCACAATCACGAGTATCGCAGCCAAAGAATAGCTGCCGCCAGATTGATCGCTCACTATCCCGCAAACTCAAGAATTAGCTTCTTAAGTGCCGCACGTCGGAAGAGCTTGATTTCGTCGGTATCTCTGAATGAGCCCTTTTTCTTGTTGTATTTGGGGAGTTCGAAGTGGAGTTCCCGAAACATGGCGAGCAACGCCGACTCCAGATATTTCCACGTCTCCATCCGTTTCCGGCCGCGACAGCTTGCGATCTGCACCTCGATCTCCTTAACGCCATGGAGCTCGTTGAATGCATCGCTGGCCTTCTCAACCGCGGATGTGGCTGGCCTCCGCCCGCCCTTCCGCGTCGTGCCGATGTAAATTATCCGAGATCGCTTTCCACTTCGATATTTGTGGGATCTGTTTGATAACAAGATGTAGACCATTTTCCGCTTCTACCGAGAACTTCGCCGGACGATAAGTACCGGAGTTTTTGATACGCTGATCATCAGTGCGCGCATTCGGATGCCACCCCCGTTGGGGCGAATTTACTTAAAGCTTAAGACATTCTCAAGGGTTTCATTCGCGGTTGGCAAACGAGGGCGGTTTGCCGCGTCCAAGAGGGATCCTTCACGTGGTTCACGGTCACGGCGAAAAGACGGACTCGCCCGCCTGAAGCCGGCCGCTACATAGGCACCCCCAAGAGCCGGCGGGACGCCGGCGCCCTTCGGCTGTGCTCAGGACAGCCACCGTTGGTGGCTGCTACAACGGTGGGGAAAAAGGCGAAGAGAGATCCTTCGCTGAGCTCAGGATGACGGGCGTTAGACGCGGCCGAGGATCAGAGCGCGGAGGGCGGGTTCGATGTGGTTGAAGCGGAACGCGAAACCCAACGATTGGGCGCGGGCGGGGAGGGCGCGCTGGCTGGAGAGCAGCATGGCGTCGGCCAGTTCGCCGAGGGCGAGACGCAGGGCGAAGGGCGGAGCGGGAAAAATGGCGGGGCGATGCATCATGTCCGCCAGCACGCGCGTGAATTCGGCGTTTTGCACGGGATTGGGCGCGACCACGTTGAACGCGCCGGAGTAACGCTCGTCGGAAATTGCGGTGCGCAGGAAGCCGAGCACGTCTTCCATTGCAATCCAACTCATCCATTGCTTGCCGCTGCCGAGACGTCCGCCGAGGCAGAGCTTGAAGGGCGGAAGCATGCGGGCGAGCGCGCCGCCGTCGAGCGAGAGAATCACGCCGAAGCGCGCAAAGACAGTGCGAATGCCGGCTTGCTCGGCGGGTGCGGCGGCGGCTTCCCACTCGCGGCAGAGAGCGGCGAGAAAATCGTCGCCGGGAGCGCTCGATTCGGTGAGGAGTTCGTCGCCGCGATTGCCGTAGATGCCGCAGGCGGACGCGCAGACGAGCACGCGCGGCTTGCGCGGCATGCGAGCGAGCGTGGCGGCGAGGACGCGAGTCGCGTCGATGCGGCTCGAGCGCAGGAGCTGCTTGCGCGCGGGCGTCCAGCGGCCCTCGGCGACGCTGGCGCCGCTCAAGTGCACGAGCGCGTCGGCGCCTTCGAGCGCGGCGGGATCGAGCGAGCCGGTGACGGGGTCCCACGGGATTTCGCCGGGCGCGCAAGTGCGGCCCGGGCGGACCAGAGGCGCGACGGTGTGCGAGCCAGCGCGCAGGGCGGCGGTGAGTTTTGTGCCCACCAGGCCCGTGGCGCCGGAGAGGAGGATTTTCATGGGTCTCTAAACATCGACATCGAGTTGCTCGTGCATTTGTGCCGACCGAGTCAAGCCTCGGTCGAGTTGACGGCTTTCGTTGCGCCGCACGGTCAAAAAGCGGCGTCCCCTCGGCGAGGCTCGGGACAAGCAAGCCGCCCCTCGATTGCGCTCCCGCCTATGCCAAGGCTTCGGCGGGCAGGCGGGACAAGCTGCACTCCAGAAAGGCTACCCTAAGGCGGATGGAGGTGCGCGTCAAGAGAGCGAGAGGTTCGGCGGGGATGGATGATTCGGTTGATTTGAAATAGACGAGGAGCGAATTTCAAATTTGAAATTTGAAATTTCAAATTAGAAACCAAAACCAAAGCCAAGAATCAAAAGCAAAAGCAAGAGCAAGAGCAAGAGCAAAAGCTAAGAGCCGGAGAGACGACGGCGGTACAAAGGACAAGAAACAAGGCAAAAGCAGATCCCTCGCCGCGCTCGGGATGACACCACTACTTGGGGCTGGGCAGCCTGCATCAAGGCTATGGCGGGCAGTGATGGGATACAATCGGCGGGATTTTTTGTGAGGGACAAGTGAAATTCATCGGGCGATGGATTGGCGCGGCGTTTTTTTGCGGCGCGGCGCTTTTGCCGCAGGCGATTTCGGGGGGCGCGCAAGAGGCGGCGCCGATTCGCGGATTCTTTCCGGCGCGCGTGGCGGAGGAGCGCGGGCTCGAGCAGCGATTTCGCGCGATTCCGGAGGCGGCGCGCGCGGAGAAATCGTTGCGGCGCCTGACAAGCGAGCCGCACATGGCCGGCACCGAAGCGAGCCGTCGCGTGGCCGAGTGGCTGCGGGAGCAGTACGCGAGCTTCGGATTCGACGCACAGATTGTGAGCTACAGCGCGTGGATGCCGCAGCCGCGCGAGGTGCGTCTGGAATTGCTCGCGCCGGAGCGCAAGGCGCTCGCGACGCAGGAGGAGCCGATCGCGTCGGACAAGGACACGCTGACGAATGGCGCGGTCGTCGGATTCAATGCGTACTCGCCGTCGGCGGACGTGACGGCGGCGGTCGTGTATGTGAATTACGGGATGGTGGAGGATTACCGGCAGCTTGAGGCGATGGGCGTGAGCGTCGAGGGAAAGATTGCGATGGCGCGCTACGGACGCTGCTATCGCGGCATCAAAACGAAGCTCGCGGAAGAGCACAAGGCCGCGGGGCTGATCATTTATTCCGACCCGCAGGACGACGGCTACGCTGCGGGCGACGTGTACCCGGACGGGCCGTGGCGGCCGATGAGCGCGATTCAGCGTGGGTCGGTGGAGTACACGGAGATTTATCCGGGCGATCCGCTCACGCCGGGAGTGGCGGCGACGCCGGAGGCGAAGCGGCTCGCGCCCGCGGACGCAGCCGACGTCGCGCACATTCCCACGATGCCGATCAATGCGCAGGACGCGGACGCGATTCTGCGCGGTCTCGGCGGGCCGCACGTGCCGAAAGGCTGGCAGGGCGCGCTGCCGTTCACTTATCACGTGGGCGGGGGCGCGGCGAAAGCGCACATGAAGCTCGAGATGGATTACGAGCAGCGCGAGATTTACGACGTGATCGCGCGGCTCGCCGGCGCGGACGACGACGAGTGGGTGGTGATGGGCAATCATCACGACGCGTGGGTGTACGGCGCGGCGGACCCGAACAGCGGCACGGCGGTGATGCTCGAGACGGCGCAGGCGCTTGGCGAACTCGCGCGCGGCGGGTGGAGACCGCGGCGCACGATCGTCATGTGCCATTGGGACGGCGAGGAGTTCGGGCTGATCGGCTCGACCGAATGGGTGGAAGCGAACCGTGCGGAATTGCAAGCGAAAGCGGTGGCGTACATCAATACGGACGTCGGCGTGAACGGGCCGAATTTCAATGCGGGCGCGACGCCGTCGCTCAAGGAACTGGTGCGCGAGGCGGCGCGCGAAGTGCAGGACCCGCGCGGAGGGCGCAGCGTGTACGACGCGTGGCGCGAGCGCGCGTCGCGCGCGAAGGAAGAGCCGAGCGGCACGGCGCGCGCCGATGCGCGTGTGGAGACTTCGGGAGAAGTGGCGCTTGCGGCGCTGGGGGCGGGATCGGATTTTTGTCCGTTTCTCGATCATGCGGGGATTGCGTCGCTCGACATGGGATTCGGCGGGGATTACGGCGTGTATCACTCGATGTATGACGATTTCAACTGGATGAAAAAATTCGGCGATCCGACATTCGAGTATCACGCGGCGCTCGCGCGCGTGATCGGCACGATCGCGCTGCGGCTCGATGAGGCGGACGTTTTGCCGTTTGATTACGCCGCGTATGCCGCGGAAATCGCAGCGGCGGCGCAGTCGCTGGCAGAGCGCGCGGCGCAAAAGGGCGGCGAGGCAGCAAGCCTCGAGCCGGTGACGAAAGCGGCAGCGCAGCTTTCGGCGGCGGCGTGGCGCGCGCGCGATGCGCTGGCAGCGCGCGGCTCGCTGGATGCGCTTGCGCCGGAAAAGCAAAAGCGCATCAACCGCGCGCTCGCGAGTGTCGAGCAGGCGCTGCTCGCGCCGGAGGGCCTCGCCGGCCGGCCGTGGTTCAAGCACACGATTTATGCGCCCGGAAGCTATGCGGGGTACGCGGCGGTGGTGATGCCGGGCGTCGCCGAAGCGCTCGACCGGCGGGACAGCGCGACACTTGCGCGCGAGTCGGCGGCGCTTGCGGCCGCGCTTTCGCGTGCAGCGGCGCGGGTAGATGAGATTGCGCAGATGGCGCGGCAGTGATCCTTCCGGCGTCACTCCCGGACGCCATGCACAGACGGGCCAGTCCTCAAGCTCTGACACGGGCCGGGAGCTTCAGGGGCTGAAGCCCCGCAACCTGGCGCGCGTGATTGTCGCGGTTGAAACCGCGACCCACAAACCTTTCCCGAGCGCTTCCTGAAGGAAATTCTCGGGAGCGCTCTTCCCCCGCATAAATGCTGGGCCTCCCACCGAAAAACCCCCGGTCCCACCGTGAGCCAGCCCTCCAGGCTGTGAGTGCGGTTCTATCGAAATTTTGCGTCGTGCGTCCAAGGGTGAGTGAGAGGCCCGCGCGGGCGGGGGATTGTTCACCGGGAGGGCGAGATGAATTCAATTCGGCGAGTGGGAGCTTGCGTAGTGGTGTGTTTGCTCGGCGGGCTGATTGTGTCGCGGGGTCCGCTGCGGGTCGCGGCGGCAGGGAATGCGACACGCCGCGGGGCGGGCGCGGAGCACGACGGGCAGCATGATTTCGACTTCGATATCGGGAAGTGGAAAGCGCATTTGAAAAAGCTCGAAAATCCGCTGACGGGTTCGACGAAATGGACGGAATACGACGGCACGATTGTCGCCCGAAAAGTCTGGGACGGGCGCGCGAACCTGGACGAATTCGTGGCTGAAGGGCCATCGGGACGCATCGAGGGGCTGACGCTGCGACTTTACAATCCGAAAACGCATCAGTGGAGTTTGTACTGGGCCAACAGCAAGAACGGCGCGCTGAGCCTGCCGGCTACGGTGGGCGAATTCAAAAACGGGCGCGGCGAATTTTTCGACCAGGAGCCGTACAACGGCCGGCTGATTTTCGTGCGGTACGTTTGGTCGGACATCACGGCCAATTCCGCGCATTTCGAGCAGTCGTTCTCGGACGACGGCGGCAAGACGTGGGAGGTCAACTGGATTTCAGACCAGACGCGCGTTCCGGAGGAGGGAAGGGTGTTGCGCTGACTTTGATTTGGGCCGCGATGTTTCGCGGACAAATTGGATGTTGTGAAGGCGGTGGGGCGGTTGGGATCATCGATCCGCACCAGGGTGCTGCACGGATGAGAGGATTCGACCATATTGGGGTGAAGGCGATTGTGTGCTGCCTAGCGCTAGGCTTGCTCCCGGCAGCCACGAGCGCGCAGTCAAACGCGAACCCACCGAATGCGCCGGCGGTGCGGGACGGCCAGCACGATTTTGATTTTGAAATCGGCAAATGGAAGACGCACCTGAAGCGGCTGGTGCATCCGCTCACGGGATCGACCAGCTGGGTCGAGTATGATGGCACTTCGGCGGTTCGAAAGGTGTGGAATGGACGCGCGAATCTGCTGGAGCTGGAAGTCGATGGGCCGGCGGGGCACATCGAAGGACTGTCGCTGCGGCTTTACAATCCCGATTCCCGCCAATGGAGCTTGAATTTTTCGAATAGTGCCGGCGGCTCGCTGGGCCAGCCGGCGATCGGAGAATTCAAAGCCGGGCGCGGGGAGTTTTACGACCAGGAGACGCTCGGCAGCCGCGCCATCCTGGTGCGCTTCGTGATTTCGGATATCACCGCGGACTCGTGCCATTTCGAGCAGGCGTTTTCGGATGATGGCGGCAAAACCTGGGAAGTCAACTGGATCGCGGACGACACGCGGGTGAAAGAGGAATCAAGCGGCTCGGTGGACGGCGCAACTTCGCATCCAAATTCGCCGCCCGCTGCGAGCAATCGCGAGGCGCGGGCCGACGCGTGGTGGACCGGGCCTCTGGTCGCGCCGAATGCTTCGACACTCCCGCGAGGGCACTTGCTCGTCGAGCCCTACTTTTACGACATCATTGGGCCGCACTCGAACGGCTTCGGGTCGCTCACCTACATTAATTATGGGCTTGCGGAAGGCTGGACGGTCGGATTACTTCCCACGGTGGGCCACAATCAGGTGGAGAACGGGCCAAGCACTGCGGGCGTTGGAATGGGAGACCTGACCGCGCAACTGCAGTACCGGCTGACGAATTTTCAGGAGGGAAGCTGGGTTCCCACGACCTCGATCAACGTGCAGGAAGGATTTCCGACGGGCAAGTATGACCGGCTGGGCGAGCGGACGAGCGACGGATTTGGGAGTGGAGCGTACACGACGACCGTGTCGTTCTATTCGCAGACTTTTTTCTGGATGCCGAATGGGAGGATTTTGCGCGCACGGTTCAACGTAGCGCAGGCGCTTCCGAGCAACGCGAGCGTGGAAGGCGCGAGCGTGTACGACACCGGGACAAATTTCAGCGGGCACGCGCAGCCGGGACGCTCGACGCTCGTCGATCTCGCCGGGGAATACAGCCTCACGCAGCGGTGGGTGCTGGCGATGGACGTGATTTACCGGCGCACCGGAAATACGTCCGTGACCGGAAGAAATCTCCCGAATCCGGCCACTGTGCAAACGAATTTGGGCACGGCCGATACGATCGGGTTTGCGCCCGCGGTGGAATACAACTGGAAGAGCACGATTGGAGTGATTGTCGGAACGCGCGTGCTGACCGGGCACAATACGACGAAAACGGTTACGCCGGCGTTGGCGATTAATTATGTGCATTAGAGGCGGTGAGGTCGGCGAGATAAGAAGGCGCCGTCAAAGGAGATTTCAGATTTGAAATTTGAAATTTCAAATGGAAGGCAAGGGCAACCCCAGAGGCAAAGAGAGATTCCTGCCTGCCGGCAGGCGGGCTTCGGCTCGTGCAGAATGCCGACCCAATGAGCCGGCGAGACGCCGGCGCTACAAAGGCGAAGATAGATTCAAAGGAAAGAGGACAGGCCGGGAGGCCTGTCCTACTCACGGCGGGGAGTGGACATGATCATTGAGATGCGAACGTACAGGATCAAGCCGGGGAGACGGGCGGAGTTAGTGGAGCTTTTTCGCGAGAAGGGAATTCCAGCGCATCGCAAGATTGGGATGACGATACTCGGGCCGTTTCTTTCGATCGAGGATCCGGATGTGTTCTTTTTCATGCGCGGGTTTCCCGACGAGGCTTCTCGCGGGCCGATGAAAGCGAAATTTTATGAAAGCGAGCTGTGGAAGACGGAGTTCGAGCCGAAAGTGAAGGAGCTGCTCGAAAAATATTGTGTGACGGCTGTGGAAGACCCCGAGGGGCTGATTCGGTGGTAGCACGTGCGATGAGCCCCTCTCACCTCAGGGGTTAAAACCCATGAGAGTTCTGTGCTTTATCGGCACGGCTAAAGCCGCGCCCTGACGTAAGGAGCCGGAACTTCAGGGGCTAAAGCCCTGTGAGTGCCGGCTTTGAAATGTCGCGGTTAAAACCGCGACCCACAAGGCTTCACGCAAGGCTGCACCTCAGGTGGCTCAGGGAGCGGGTGGCAGTATGTTTTCCGGTTTAGTATTGAAAGCGAAATTTGTAAGGATCCAGCCTTGTTCGGAGCGGTAGGAAAGGAATTTGGCGAATAGTGGCCCTTTGTCAAAGTTTATTGAGACATAGGTCAATCGGATGTTCGTCGAAAGATTGGTTGAGCGGATCACTTCAAATGCCTTGTATGCCCCATAGTAGTCCTGGACTTGCCGCAACACATTTGCCTGGCTGAGAGCGTCCTTGCTTCCGTCGATGGGGCTGCCCTTGATCCAGGCCTTCACGGCAGCGTCAGCTCCTTCGGCCTTATACGCCTCCATCCCTATGGTGAGGTACTTTGGAATCTCGCCGATCGCCGATTCCTGTGCGCCTGTCGTGAGAGATTGTGCAACGGTCAGAAGCAGCACTGCCGCTGCCAGAGCTATCATCCATCGGTATTTCATGTGGACCTCCGGAACTTCCAAGTGTTGTTACTTCCATCATGATCTAATGCCTCGGGGTGATGATAAAACGAAATTGCCCCTTGTCCAGTGCAATCCGAACCGGTGTTCCCGGGAATGCTTTCCCGTCTTGGCCCAGCTCGCGATAGAATGGCGTTCATGCGAGTGCGCGTGCTGTTTTTTGGGCAACTGAAGGAGATTGTCGGCGTCGCTTCGGAAGAGGCGGAGCTATCGGATGGCGCGCGCGTGGAAGATCTTTTTGAGAGGTACGGGCGGCGATTTCCGAAGCTGGCGGAGTTTCGACCTTCGATTGCGGCTTCGGTGAACCAGGAATACGCGGCGTGGCGCGCGCCGCTCGAGAGCGGCGATGAAGTCGCGTATCTGCCGCCGGTAAGCGGCGGGCAGCGGGCCGCAGTCACCGAGGACTTGTTCCAAATTGTGCGCGAGCCGATCCCGGCGGGGGAGCTGGTCGAAAGCCTCAAGGCGCCGGAAGATGGCGCGCTGGTCGTGTTCGACGGATTCGCGCGGAACAATTTCAAAGGACGGCGGACGCTGCACCTCGAATACGAAGCGTATGAGCCGATGGCGCTCGCGAAGATGCGCGAAATCGGCGCGCAGATCCGCGCGAAATTTCCGGTCCACCGGATGCTGATCATTCATCGGCTCGGCCGGATTGAAATCGGAGAGACGAGCGTGCTGATTGCGGTCAGTTCGCCGCACCGGAGCGCCGCGTTTGACGCGTGCCGGTACGCGATTGACACGCTCAAGAGCGCGGTGCCGATTTGGAAGAAGGAGTTTTTTGCCGGAGGCGCGGTGTGGGCTGAGGGAGAAGTGCCGTCGCAGGAAGCCATTTCCCGCCGAGATGAATCTACCTCTTAGTTGCAATTTCACGAATCGAGAATCTCGCGGCAGTAAGGAGCTTCAGGGGCTAAAGCCCGAGAAAAGCGAGACAGCTAATGTCGCGGTTAAAACCGCGACCTACAAAGCTCTCGCTGGAATGCGCTCCAGATGAAAAAAGCTCACGCAATAGTCGGCGCGGTTTTGGTTGCGGGGATTGTTGCGTGTGCGGCGGCGATTTCGCTGCAGGCGCAGCAACGGCCGCAGAAGAAGGCGCCGGGAACGATTCGCGTGAAGGTCGAGCTGGTGGACATTCTCGCGAGCGTGATCGATTCGAGCGGCAAGCCGATTCCCGATCTCGACGTTTCCTCGTTCGAGCTTTCCGAAGAAGGAGTGCCGCAGAAAATCGAGCGGTTCGAAGCGCAAACTAGCCGGCCGCTCGATCTCGCGCTGATGGTGGACGCGAGCATGAGCACGTACAAAGATTTGAAATTCGAGAACGAAGCAGCGGCGCGGTTTATCTCGCAGATTGTGCGCCCGGGCGACACGCTGGGCGTATTCGAGTTTTCCGACGGCGTGACGCAGCTTTCGAATTTTTCGTCGGACATTCCGTCGTTGCAGGCGGCGGTGAGACGAATTTCGTCGGGCGCCGGCACGCCGATGTACGACGCGATTGTGCTGGGCGCGCGGGCGCTGGGGCGGCGGCCGGAGCAGCGGCGGAGAGCGATCGTGCTGGTGACCGACGCGGGCGAGACGACGAGCGTCTCGAAATTCGAGGACGCGCGGCGCGCCGCCATCGCCGCGGAGACTTTGCTGTATTCCATCGTGATCCGGCCGGTGAAGAATGAGAGCGGGCGGAACACCGCCGGCGAACACGCGCTGATCACGATTACCGATAGCGCGGGCGGAAATCAATTTATTCTGGATGAGCTTTCGCAGCTCGATGCCATGTACGACCGCATCAATCGCGAGCTTCGCACGCAATACTTGCTGGGATATTATCCGAATCCGGAGCCGCCGGCCGGAGCCACGCGGCATGTGGAGTTGAAAGTGAAGCAGGGATATATCGTGCGGCATCGGAGCGAGTATTTTGTGGCGGGAGGGGATTAGGGGGCGGCTTGCGGAAGGCTGCGGCGCAGTGATTGGACGCTCGAGTTCATAGCGCGCGCTTGCATGCATTGAAAACAAAGCGGGAGCAAGCTCCCGCACTCCAAAGGTCTCAAGGGCGGCCCCTCGGATTTGGGCAGCGCTCGGTACAATTGCATACCAGCAGGGCAAAAATAATTCATGAGCCAATTTCTTGAGGTGGCGGTGGAGGCGGCGCAGGAGGCGGGGGCGCTGCTGGTGGCGGATTTCGGGCGGCCGAAAAATGTTACGTACAAGGGCGAAGTGGACCTGGTCACCGAGTCGGACCGGCGATCGGAGGCGCTGGTTGTCGGGCGATTGCGCAGCCATTTTCCGAAGCATGCGATTGTGGGCGAAGAAGGAGGCGGGGGCGCGGCAGACGGCGGGCAGTACACGTGGTTTGTGGACCCGCTCGATGGAACGACGAATTTTGCGCATGGGTATCCGTGCTTTGCCGTGTCGATTGGGCTCGTCGAAGAGGGCGAGCCGCTGGTGGGCGTGGTTTACAATCCGGTGAGCCGCGAGCTGTTCACGGCCGAGCGTGGCGACGGCGCCTACCTGAATAACAAGCGCATTCATGTTTCGCCGACCGAAAAGCTTGCCAAGAGTCTCGTTGCAACGGGATTTCCCACGCACAAAGTGCGCACCAGCGTGAATATTTCGTATTACTGGGAATTTACGCTGAGGTCGCATGGCGTGCGGCGCGACGGCGCTGCTTCGCTCGATTTGTGCTCGGTGGCCGCGGGACGGTTTGACGCGTTCTGGGAATTCGGATTGAAATCGTGGGACACGGCGGCGGGCATGTTGATCGTGCGGGAAGCGGGAGGGATGGTGAGCGACCTCGCGGGACGCCCGTATCATCCGGGAGACGCGGACATTCTCGCCTCGAATGGCCGGATTCATGCCGAAGTGCAGCAGGTGGCGGCGGATATCGCCGCGCGCGTGCGCAAGAATTGAATGCTCGCGGCGCGCGCCGAAACACTCTTGCCGGTTGACTGACCCCATTGTAGATTGTTCGCGGCAAAATGCCCTCAGGAACCGAGTCTGTCCCTCAGGCTCGGCGAGCTACCGCTGGGTGGTGTCTTTCGGCAACGATTTCGAGCGTTCCAATCGGGCAGACCGGGCAGAAGCCGGATCGCAAGCAGCCGGCGAGGCCGCGCGATCTGGGTAGAGCTGCCGCAGGGAGATATTCATGAAGTTCCCTCGATGCGTCCTCATTGTCTCGATCGCGCTCGCGGCGGCCGGCTGCGGCGGGTCGAAGGGAGACCCGCGGGCGGAAGCGCCGCCGCCGGCGCAAGTGGAGCACGCGCAGGACCAGAGCGTCATCCAGGTGGAGCATCCGGAGCGCTTCCAGTTGGTGGCGGCGGTGCAGCACGATGCCGTGCCGCAACTGGCGGTCACCGGCGCGGTCACTCCCGATATTTCCCGGACCGTCCCGGTGATTTCGCTGGCCACCGGGCGCGTGGTGCGGATTTACGCGCGGCTGGGCGACACGGTCGCGAAGGGACAAAAGCTGCTGACCGTGCGGAGCGACGACGTCTCGCAAGCCTATTCCGATTATCGCAAGGCCGTCGCCGATGAATTCCTAGCAAACAAGCAGCTCGAACGCATGAAAGATCTGTACGCCCACGGAGCGAATTCGCTGAACGATCTCCAAGTGGCGCAGGACACCGAAGACAAAGCCAAAGTCGATCTCGAAACGACGGCGGAGCACCTGCGGCTGCTGGGCAACGACCCGGAGCACGTGAGCACGACGGTGGATATCCTTGCGCCGGTCGCAGGAGTGATCACCGACCAGCAGGTGACGAACGCCTCCGGCGTGCAAGGGCTTTCATCGCCGAATCCCTTCACGATTTCGGATCTTTCGGAAGTGTGGGTGGTGTGCGACGTGTACGAAAACAACTTGCCGCAAGTGCACGTGGGCGAGTCGGCGGAAATCCATCTGAACGCGTATCCAAACCTGGTGCTGAAGGGCCAGGTGAGCAATGTGGGGCCGATCCTCGATCCGAATTTGCGGACGGCGAAGGTCCGCATTGAGGTGAAAAATCCGGGAATGCTGAAAGTAGGAATGTTCGTGACCGCGGTTTTCGAAGGGCAGAAAAAGGAGGTGCACTCGGCCGTCCCCTCGACGGCCATTCTGCACTTGCATGATCGCGACTGGGTATTCGTCCCCGCGCCCGGCAAGAAATTCCGGCGCGTGGAAGTGACGAGCGGCGTCATGCTGCCCAACAACATGCAAGAGATCCTTACAGGCATCAAGCCGGGCGACCAGGTGGTCCAGAATGCGCTGGTATTCCAGAACACCGTGGAGCAGTAAATGATCCAGCGGCTGGTCGATTTCGCCCTGGAGAACCGCTTCCTCGTCCTCGCCGCGGCGGTGCTCCTGTTTATCTGGGGCGCGATCTCCTTTCACCTGCTTCCGGTGGAAGCTTATCCGGACGTGGCCAACAACTACGTGGAAATCATCACGCAGTGGCCCGGAATTTCCGCCGAACAAATCGAGCAGCAGGTGACCATTCCGCTCGAAGTGGTGATGAACGGAATCCCGCACGTGGTCCATTTGCGTTCCTTTTCGCTTTTCGGACTCTCCGACTTGAAGCTGATCTTCGATGACGAAGAGGAAAACGCCTGGAACCGCGAACGCGTGCTCGAGCGCCTCACGCAGGTCACGTTGCCGCCCGGGGTTGCACCGCAGATGGGCACCGACTGGAGCCCGGTGGGACAGATTTATTGGTACACGCTGACGAGCACGAATCCGAACTACGACGTCATGGAGCTGAAGTCGATCGAAGACTGGGTGATCGAGAAAAATCTCAAAGCGGTGCCGAACGTCGTCGATGTGTCGAGCTTCGGCGGGCCGACGCGTGAATACCAGGTGCGCCTGGATCCCGGCAAACTGATTTCCTACGGATTGAGCATCGGCCAGGTGGAGCAGCAGCTCACCAACAACAACGCGAATGCCGGAGGCAGCTTCATCGAATCGGGGCTGCAGCAGATCAATGTCCGCGAGGTGGGCCTCGTCCGGAATGTCAAAGACATCGAAAACACCGTGCTGGTGACGAAAAGCGGGACGCCGCTGCGAATGAAGGACATCGCCGTGGTCGCGCAAGGGCCGAAGATTCGCCTGGGCCAGACGGCCAAAGCGATCCATCGGGAAGACGGAAAGATTATCGACGACGACGACGTGGTTTCCGGGATCGCGCTCTTGCGCAAAGGGGCGGATGGCGAGGGAGCCCTCCAGGGAATCCAGGCGAAAGTGAAGCAACTGAACGAGCAAATCTTGCCGCCGGGCGTGAAGCTGATTCCCTTTCTCGACCGCAGCGACTTGGTGCGCTACACCACGCACACCGTGCTTCACAATCTGACCGAAGGCATCATTCTGGTGGTAATCGTGCTGTTCCTGTTCTTGGGGAATGCGCGCGGCGCCTTCATCGTCGCGCTGACGATCCCCTTCGCTCTGCTGTTTGCGGCCACCTGCCTGAAGCTGAAGGGAATTCCCGCCAATTTGCTTTCGCTGGGAGCGCTGGATTTTGGAATGGTGGTGGATGGGGCCGTGGTGATGGTGGAAAATATCGTCCGCCATCTGAGCCGCCCGGACCTGGCTGCCAAGACGCCGGCACAATGCATCAAGGAGGCGGCACACGAAGTGCAACGGCCCGTCTTCTACGCCATTGCAATCATCATCACCGCCTATCTTCCGATCTTCACTCTTCAGCGCGTCGAGGGCCGCCTGTTCAAGCCCATGGCCTGGACGGTCGCGTTTGCGCTGCTGGGTGCGTTGCTGTTTTCGATGCTCGTGGCGCCGGTTCTCTCGGACTTGCTGTTTCCCAAAGGCGCGAGAGAGTGGCACAACCCCGTGATGGAATTCTTGAAGCGGATGTATCGCCACTCGGTGAAATGGGCGATCGAGCACCGTTTCGTGACGGTCGGCACTGCGCTCGTGGCCTTCCTTTTCAGCATGTACCTGTGGTTCGGCCCCGTGATCGGGTCCGAGTTCCTGCCCCACCTGGATGAAGGGGCGCTCTGGGTGCGGGGCACGCTTGCGCCCAGCACCGGCCCGACCGAAGGAATCCGGCTGATGAACCAGGCGCGGGTGGTGCTTTGCTCGTTCCCCGAAGTGCCGCAATGCTGGAGCCAGGTCGGGCGCCCCGACGACGGAACCGACACCACCGGATTTTTCAACACCGAATACTTCGTGGACCTGAAGCCAAAGGAACAGTGGCGGCCCGTTTTCCACGAGGACAAGGAGGAGCTAATTGCGGCGATGGACCGCGAGCTCGAGAAAATTCCCGGCGTCGTGTGGGGCTTCTCTCAGCCGATCGCCGACAACATGGAGGAAGCCGTCAGCGGCGTGAAAGGGCAGCTCGCTACAAAGGTGTATGGCGACGACTTGAATGTTCTCGAAGACAAATCGGAGCAGATTGCCGAGATCATGCGGGGCGTGAAGGGAATCGAGGACCTCGGCGTGTTGCGAGTCCTGGGCCAGCCGAACCTGAACGTCACCGTGGACCGCCAACAGGCCGCGCGCTTTCAGATCAATGTGGCGGACGTCCAGGACGCCATCCAGACCGCGGTGGGAGGAAACGCGCTCACCCAAGTGTTGCAGGGCGAGCAGCGGTACGATCTCGTGCTGCGCTATCTGCCGCCATTTCGCAGCACGAGAGAAGCCATCGAGAACATCCGCCTGCTCTCGCCCACCGGGGAGCGCGTGTCGCTCGCGCAGCTCTGCAAGGTCGAACAGCGGGACGGAGGCTCGGAAATCTACCGCGAAGGAAACCAGCGGTACGTGGCCATCAAGTACAGCGTGCGCGGACGCGACCTGGGAGGCGCCGTCGAGGAATCCATCGAGAAAGTGAAAAAAAAGGTCGAATTGCCGCGCGGATATCACATCGACTGGGAAGGCGAATACGAGAGCCAAAAGCGGGCCGAAGCGCGGCTGCTGCTGATCGTTCCGCTCACCATTCTTCTGATTTTCATCATCCTGTTCATGATGTTCCGCTCCTACAAGTGGTCGCTGTTGATTCTGGTCAATGTAGCGCTGGCGCGGATCGGCGGCCTGCTCGCTCTGCTCATCACCGGGACGCACTTCAGCGTTTCGTCCGGGGTCGGCTTCCTGGCGCTTTTCGGGGTTTCGGTGCAAACCGGCGTGATCATGCTCGAGTACATCAATCAGTTGCGGGCGCGCGGCCACACGATCGAAGATTCCGCCATCGAGGGCGCCGTTCTGAGGCTGCGTCCCATCATGATGACGATGCTGGTGGCCACGCTCGGCTTGCTCCCGGCTGCCTTATCACATGCCATCGGTTCCGACTCGCAACGGCCCTTTGCCATCGTGATCGTCGGCGGCCTCATCTCCGATTTGTTCATGAGCGTCATTCTCCTGCCGACTTTGTACGTTTGGATCGCCAAGGAAGGCGATAGGCTGCCGGAGCCGGAAGAAGCATTTGAACTCTGAGGCCCGAAAGTTCGTATAGAATGCGCGACAAAGTGGTTGCCGGCGTTCTGCGGGGGGATAGTTCGTGAAAAAAGAGGAAGTTCTCGCTCGGATCGTCGATATCGGGATCATCCCCTCCGTCCGAGTGGCCTCTGCCGAAGATGCGAAGTTTGCCGCCGAGGCCGTTTCGAAAGCCGGCATTCCGATTGTCGAAATCACGATGACGATTCCGAACGCCATCGAAGTGATGTGCGAGCTCATGAAGCATCTCCCGGACACAATCGTGGGCGCAGGCTCGGTGTTGGACGTGGAGATGGCCCGCAGTTGCTCGGGGGGCGGCGCTCACTTCCTGACCAGCGACGGACTGGATGTGGAAGTCGTCGAACTCGCTGTGAAGCAGGGCACGCTCGTGATTCCCGGAACGCTCACGCCGACCGAGATCATTACCGCGTGGAAAGCGGGCGCGGATTTGGTGAAAGTGGTGCCCTGCGGGCAAGTGGGCGGCGACAGCTATATTCGGGCGCTCAAGGCCGCGCTGCCGCAGGTGCCGCTGGTGGCGGCGGGCGGCGTGAACCAATTGACAGCGGCCAATTACATTCTCGCCGGCGCGACCGCGCTGGGCGTCGGCTCGGAGCTGATCCCCAAAAATTCCATCCGCTTGCGTGAAGCCGGGCGAATTCGCGTCCTGGCGCATCGCTTCATTAATTTCGTCAAGACCGCCCGCGCACAAATGGCCCCGCAAAAGGAAGCCGCGGCCCATAGGAAGTAGCGAGGCCGCTGGCTCTCCTCTATGCGCGCGGTCGACATCATCCGCAAAAAACGCGACGCCGGGGAACTTTCCCGCGAGGAAATCGAATTCATCGTCGCGGGCGCAACGCGCGAAACGATCCCCGATTACCAGCTTGCCGCATGGCTCATGGCCGTTGTCTGGCGCGGCATGACGCGCGCCGAGCTCGCCGCGCTCACCGAAGCCATGCTTCATTCCGGCGTGGTTCTCGATTTCTCCGGGCTTGCCGGTCCGAAGGTGGACAAGCACTCGACCGGCGGCGTCGGCGACAAGACCTCGCTCGTGATTGCTCCTGTCGTTGCCGCTGCCGGGCTGTACGTTCCGATGATCAGCGGGCGCGGCCTCGGCCACACCGGCGGGACGCTCGACAAGCTCGAATCGATTTCCGGCTTCAACGTCAACCTTTTGCTCGAGGAATTTCGCCGGGTTCTCGAAGCCACGCACTGCGGATTGATCGGCCAGACCCCGGAAATCGCGCCGGCGGATAAGAAGCTTTACGCGCTGCGCGACGTGACCGCCACCGTGGAAAGCCCCTACCTGATTTGCGCCTCGATCATGAGCAAAAAAATGGCGGAGGGCATCGATGCGCTCGTGCTCGATGTGAAGACCGGCGGCGGCGCGTTCATGAAGAAGCAGGCGGATGCGGAATATCTCGCCGAGCTGATGGTCGAGACGGGAACGCGCATGGGCAAAAAAGTGGTGGCGCTGATCACCGATATGGACCAGCCGCTCGGCCGCAAAATCGGCAACGCGCTCGAAGTGGAAGAGTGCCTCGAAACCCTGCACGGCAAAGGTCCCGAAGATTTGCTCGAGCTTTCGATCGAGCTTTCGGCGTGGATGTTCGTCCTTGGCGCGCGCGCAAAAAGCATCGTCGAAGGCCGGGCGCTTGCCGCGGAAATGATTGCATCGGGACGCGCCCGTGATACATTGCGCGAGATTATCCGCATCCAGGGGGGCGATGCGAGGGTGGTGGACGATCCGGCGCGGCTGCCGCGGGCGCGGCATATAGCACGCGTGAAATCGCCGCGCGCCGGGTTCGTCACCGCGATTCACTCCGAGCAGGTGGGCGTAGCCGGGATGCTGCTTGGCGGCGGCCGCGAAAAGAAAGAAGACCGCATCGATCCGGCGGTCGGCCTCGTGCTCGCGAAAAAAGTGGGCGATGCGGTCGAAGCGGGCGAGGATCTCTGCGCCGTGCACTACAACGAAGAAGGCCGCCTGGCCCCCGCAGTCACTTTGCTGGAAAAGAGCTTCGAGATTGGCGACGCGGCGCCGCCGGCCGCGCCGCTCGTGCGGAAAATCATCGGCGCAGAATAGTTCGCGAAGGGAGCCGCCTATCGAATGCACCGCTTGACGGGAATTCTCGGCATGCTCGTGATGATGGGGCTTGCCTACATTTTCTCGACAAACCGCCGGGCGATTCGCACAAAGACGGTGGCCTGGGGCCTCGGCCTGCAAATCGTATTTGCGTTTCTCGTGCTGCGATGGGAGACGGGCCGGTACATTTTCACCGAAGCCGGCGATGGTGTGAAATGGCTGCTGGGCTTCGCGTTTTACGGTTCGGAATTTGTTTTCGGCGAACTCGGCAAGAGAGGTTCGCCGCTGGGTTTCTACTTCGCTTTTCAGGTGCTTCCCACGATCATTTTCATCGCCGCGTTTTTCGCGCTGCTGTATTACCTCGGCGTGATGCAGCTCATCATCCGGTTGGCGGCGGTGGTGATGACGCGCCTGATGGGCGCGAGCGGCGCTGAATCGCTCAACGTGGCCGCCAGCATCTTCATGGGACAGACCGAAGCGCCACTGACGATTCGTCCATTCCTGCCCGAAGTGACGCAATCGGAGCTGATGACCATCATGACCAGTGGCATGGCCCACGTCTCCGGCGGAATGATGGCGGCGTACATCGCGTATGGAGTAGAAGCCAAGCACGTGCTCGCGGCCGTAATCATGACCGCGCCCGGCACGATTCTGCTTTCGAAAATGCTCGTGCCGGAAACGGAGTCGCCGCTCACGTCGGGCAAAGTCCAGATGGCCGAGATGGAGCGCGACAAAAACGCGCTCGCGGCGCTGACGCGCGGAACGGTCGACGGCCTCGGGCTCGCGCTGAATGTGGCGGCGATGCTGATCACGTTCATCGCCATGATTTATCTGGTGGACGGAATTTTCAGCGCGATCCACAACTTGCTCGCATCGCACGGAATTGCGTGGTTTCCCTCGAGCCTCGAAGAAATTCTCGGCTGGATTTTTTCGCCGATTGCGTGGCTCGTGGGAATTCCGTGGCGCGACGCGCCTTCGATCGGCAACCTGCTGGGGCTGCGCATGGTGACAAACGAACTCGTCGCGTTCCAGCGCCTGGGGCCGATGAAAGACGCGCTCGACCCGCGCTCGTTCACGATTGCCACGTTCGCGCTGTGCGGCTTCGCGAATTTCAGCTCCATCGGCATCCAGATCGGAGGCATCGGCGCGCTCGCGCCCAACAAACGCTCGAATCTCGCGCAGCTGGGAATCCGCGCGATGCTGTGCGGCACGATGGCCAACCTGATGTCGGCCTCGATTGTAGGGGTCATGTTGAAATGACGCCGGCGCGCGGGAAGCCCGCCGGTGCGGGTGAATTTGCGCGTGCCGAGCGCGCCGCAAAATTTATTCTCTCGAAAACGAAGCTGCGGCCCAAAATCGGGCTGGTGCTGGGCTCGGGGCTGGGCGCGTTTGCCGACGAGCTCGAAAACGCCGCGCGCATCCCTTACCAAAAAATTCCGGGCTTTCCGCGCTCGACGGCGATCGGGCACGCCGGGCGTCTCGTGATCGGCACATCGGCGGGCATCGCGCTCGCCGCCATGCAAGGGCGCGTGCATTTTTACGAAGGCTATTCGGCGAAGGAAGTCGTGTTTCCGATGCGCGTCTTCGGGCGCATGGGGATTCGCGCGGCGATTCTGACGAATGCGGCAGGCGGCATCAGGACTGAGTACAAACAAGGTGCGCTGGTCGTGCTGCGCGACCACATCAATCTTCAAGGCGCGAATCCGTTGATTGGCCCGAACGACGAGCGCTTCGGCCCGCGCTTTCCCGATATGACGCAGGCTTACTGGAAATCGTATCGCGAGGCGGCGCTCGTCGAAGCCAAGCGGCTGGGCATCGAAGCGCACGAAGGCGTTTACGCGGCGCTTTCGGGGCCGAGCTACGAAACGCCGGCGGAGATTCGTTACCTGCGCACGATCGGCGCGGATTTGGTGGGGATGTCCACCGTGCCGGAAGTGATTGTGGCGCGGCACATGGGCATGCGCGTGCTCGGAATTTCGTGCGTCACGAACATGGCTGCGGGGATTCTGGATCAGCCGCTCGATCACCGCGAAGTGATGGAAACCGCCGAGCGCGTGAAGTCGCAATTCATCGCCCTGCTCCGCGCGGTGATCGCCCGCATCGCCGGCGATCTAGGCTGAGGCTTGCTTTGGATGCGTTCAATGGGTTCGGACTTGTAGGTTAGAATCGCGCGCATGAGCAATTACGATGCGTTAATCGGTGCGGCGAAGCAGGCGCGCGAGAACGCGCACGCGCCGTTTTCGAATTTTCGCGTGGGGGCGGCGCTGCGCGCGAAGTCGGGGAGAATCTTCACGGGCTGCAATGTGGAGAATGCCACGCTGGGTCTCACCTGCTGCGCCGAACGCGTCGCGATTTTCAAGGCGGTCTCGGAAGGCGAGCGCGGATTCGACGCGATTGCCGTGGCAACCGACACGGAGACGCTCACGCCTCCCTGCGGCGCCTGCCGCCAAATCATCTGGGAATTCTGCGGCGATGTGCCGGTGATCCTCACAAACCTCAAAGGCAAAATCGAGCAGACGACCTCAGGAAAATTGCTCCCCAAGCCCTTCGATTCTTCCTTCCTGTAGAAGGCTTAACCACAGATAAACACGGATGAACACTGATAAAAAACCGATATCGGACTTAAATCATATTCCGGCTGCGAACCGCGAATCTGCCTTGCCGCCCCCCCTATTTGTGCTCGCTTTATTTTTGCTACTGGTGTTTTTTGGTTTCGAAATGTAGCTCAGGTCTTCAGACCTGAGGGGGGAGAAAGCCCCATGCCCCTTCGCGGGGAAGCCAAGAATCTGCACAGGCAGGAGTGTCTGTGCCACTAGAAAGCCTAAGCCGTTTCGATGCGGGCGGCGTGGGCGAGGCCGCGCTCGAGGGTCTCGAATTCGCGGATTTTGAATTTTTGGATTTTGCCGGTCACCGTAGTCGGAAAGGAGTCGACGAAGCGGATGTACTGCGGAATTTTGTAGTAGGCGATTTTGCCGGAGCAGAACAGGCGGATTTCGTCTTCCGTGGCGGCTTCGCCGGCCTTCAGGCGAATCCAGGCGCAGACGGCTTCTCCGAGCTTCGCATCCGGCAGGCCGACCACCTGAACTTCCGCAATCTTCGGATGCGTATAGAAGAATTCCTCGACTTCGCGGGGATACACATTCTCGCCGCCGCGGATGATCATGTCTTTGGCGCGGCCGGTGATGCGGAGGCAGCCATCGGGGCGCATGGCTGCGAGATCGCCGGTGTGCAACCAGCCTTCGGAGTCGATGGCGCGGCGGGTGGCCTCGGGCTCGTCATCATAACCCAGCATCACCACATGGCCGCGGGCGCAGAGTTCGCCTTGCTCGCCGACGGGCACGGTTTCGCCGGAAACGGTGGAAACGATTTTGACTTCCGTCTCGGCGATGGGCTTGCCGATGGTGGAAACGCGCACGTCGAGCGGGTCATCAGGAGCGGACATGGTGATAATCGGCGAGCTTTCGGTTTGGCCGTAGGCGATGACCATTTCCGAGCAGTGCATCTGGTCCACGACGCGGCGCATGACTTCGATGGGGCAAGGAGCGCCGGCCATGATGCCCGCGCGCAGTGAGCCGAGGTCGAAGCGCGCAAATTCCGGATGCTCGAGCTCGGCGATGAACATCGTCGGCACGCCGTAGACCACCGAGGCGCGCTCGGCCGCGACGGCTTCGAGCGTTGCCAGCGGATCGAACTGCGCGGCAGGGAAAATCATCGCCGCGCCACTGGTGATCGCGATCATGGTGCCGATGACGCAGCCGAAGCAGTGATACAGCGGCACCGGCACGCAGATGCGGTCGCGTTCGGTGGCGCCGAGCTGGCGCGCGCCCAGCAGGCCGTTGTTGACGACGTTCCGGTGGGTCAACTGCACCCCTTTCGGCGAGCCGGTGGTGCCGGAGGTGTACTGAATATTGACCACCGCTTGGTTCGATGGGGCCGGCACCGGACGGTCCGCGCCGGCGGCGATAAATCGGTCCCAGGAGTTCTTTTCGAGGACAACAACGTGTTCCAGAGCGAATTTCTCCGCGTTGCTTGCTTCGCGGAGGATTTGCGGGCGGTCGGCGCGCGCGTCGGGTGCGCTCACAAAGATTGCGCGCATGCGCGATTTGCGCAGCACGAAAGCCAGCTCGTGCGAGCGGTAGGCCGGGTTGACGTTGACCAGGACGAGACCTCGGCGCGCGCACGCAAGCTGAATCAATATCCATTCGGCGCAATTGGTGGCCCAGATTCCCACGCGATCGCCCGGCTCGAGCCCGAGACCCGCCAGGCCGCGCGCCGCGAGATCGACTTGCCGGTCGAGCTCCGCGTAGGTGTAGCGGATCTGCTGATGACGCGAGATGAGCGCATCGCTGCGGGGCACGCGCGCAACCGTCTGCCGAAAAACTTCATCCACCGTTTTTTCAAGCAGGGGAGCGAGGGGCCCGCGCGCGTAGCTGAGCATGGGCAGATTATCCCGAATTTCCATTTTGGGTTCGGAGCCGGAGCGTCATCGTACTTGCGAACTCCCCCGCATGCAATGGCCCGCGTCGTTCGAGGCGGTTCAAGCAGGGACGCTGCGTGCGAAGCCCGGGAGAATCTTCACGGGCTGCAACGTCGAGAACGCGACGCGGGGCCTCACCTGCTGTGCCTTCCTGTAAGGCTTTGACCACAGATAAACACAGATGAACAATGATGAATGGCAAATCCAAAACTCCTTGATTTCTCAGTGAGCATGCAATACGCCTGGAGCTCTCGGCGTCCCGATCGCGATCAATTCAACGAATCGTTCCGCCGTCTTGTTTGGTTTTCCATCTGTGTGTATCTGTGTTCATCTGCGGTTCAGGGTGTTGGCTATCAGCCGGCGGGCGGCATACCCTTGATTCTGTCGTGCTCAGGCGTATGACCTTTGGGTGGCGCATCTTTTGCGGGCTTGGCAAAGGGTGCAGGGGTTGAGTCTGGGCCTTCGTAGCGCCGGCATCCTGCCGGCTCTATTAGGCTACGATTACAACCATGCCGACGATCCGCTCACGCGGGAGACTCCCCCACTGGGAGGAGTGCGGCCCGAAATCACATTGAGCGCTGTAGGCGCGGCAGAAGTTAGCCCAGGCCGGAAGGCCTGGGAATCCCGTGTGAAATTGCGTTGAGCGCCGTAGGTGCGGCACGAACTCCTCGCGCGAACCACGTGCGACCGCTACCCGAACACGAACTTCGGATCAAATTCGACGCCATGCTTCCTCAACAACGCGATCCATTCCGCGTCGAAGGTCATTTTTCGATGGTGTGATTCCTGGGTTTGGATGTATCGCACAACCGCCGGAATCAACGACGCGCTCACGCTGAACGCCGCGTATCCTTGCTGCCACGCGAATTTGCGCCCCTGCTCGTTGGCCCACCGTGACGAATTCGATTTGATCGCGAGAACCGCCCGGGCCAGCGGGAACGACGGGGGAATTTGAATCAGCAGGTGCATGTGATCGTCCATCCCGCCCACCGCGTGGACAATCATTCCGTGGTTTTTACAGACGCCCGCCGTGTAGGCCCACAGCGGGATTGAAAATCTTTTGGGATGAGCTTGCAGCGATCCTTGGTGCTGAAAATGACGTGGACGGCATTTTGAGCGTACGTATGAGGCAACTGTCGCACCTACGGCGCTTGGAGCTTTTTCTTTCTGCGGACCCAGGCCTTCCGGCCTGGGCTAAATTATGCCGCGCCTCCGGCGCTGGAGCTACGAGTTCTGGCGGGCGGCGCACCGATTCCTGCGACACTAATACTATTAGCCAGCGGCCCAGTTCCAAAATGGGAATTTTCAGTTTATACTTGAAATATGGTTGATTTTGTGATAACAGTTATTTGGCATGATTGGACACGGCAAGTCGAGCGTTTTCAATACCGGCAGAGCCGCCGGGAATACCGGGGAATTTCGATTTTGGGCCTCTGGGGCTGATGCGGCCTATGAATTCAAACCACTTAACCTGCGATTTCTAATCGCGACAAAATCGCGATTTCAATCGAACTGCGCCAATCAGGACCTGCACGCCGAGCGGCAGGCGGGGCCCCTTCGGCGCGCTTCAGGGCCGAGGGGCGCTCCCAAGAAAGTCGCCAATCGGGAGATTGGCGTTCCCAGGAAAACCGGCAATCAGAGCCTGTCTATCGTGGCCTCGGCATTGAAAGGTCACGAGTCACCAGTCACGAGCCACGAATCACGGCACTTCTAATCGCGGATCCGCGATTAGAAATCGGCGTAAGCGCAGGGAAAATCAGGCACTTGAAAATTTCTAATCGGCTCAAAACGGGGGGCTCCGCCGGCGGGCGCCGCTCAGAGACCTGAATTTCACGGAAGCAACACGATTGAGGCTATCAGTCGCCGGGTTTGGAGCGCTGGCGCTGAAGTTTGATGGCGGTGGAGCGGAGGGTTTCGGGGACGTTCTTGTTGTTGGTGAGCATTTTCAAGTCGGTGGCATTCAGGCGCGGGAGGAGGTGGAGCGAGACGTCGAGTGGCGTTTTCGCGTTGTTGACCAGGCCTTTTGCAACCACGTAGCTCTTCATGAATTTGCGCGTGAGCGAAATGGTGCGCAGCACTTCCTCCGAGACATTGGTCATTTTCGAAAAGCCTTCGACTTCGGTATCGGTGAGCCGCGGAGATTGCAGCACGCAGCGCTGGACGAGCTTGTTGGGGTCGCGGATGAGCAGCATGCGCTCCTCGCGGCCGCCTTTCAGAGCCAGAGTGAGGCGCTGAACCACGTTCATGTGCATCACGCGCTTGGTGAGCGTTTCGCGCTTGACGGGATCGGGCTCGATTTCCTTGGCGGCTTCTTCCATCTCGGCCAGCGGCAGCGCTTCGTCCTTGTGGACTTCGCCGAGAAGGTCCTGCTGCTCGCGCGAAGCGGCCTGAGACTGCGAGAGCGCGGCCACGAGGTTTCCGTCGGAGATGAGGCGCTCCATATCATCGAGCAGCGCCTGGATTCCCGCGGACGTGAAATGCCGCGCCACTTGCGCGAGCACGGCCGTGGGGCAGGCGGGATTTTTCGCCATCAAGTCCGCAAGGCCAGGTTTCTCCGCGTTATTTGCGGCGCAGTATTTGAAAAGGCGCTCATCCGCGTCGGGCACCGCAAGCGCCTTCATGTAGGACTCAAGCGGGAGATTCATGAGCGTGCTTTTCGCGCGGTCGGAAATCGAGCGCTGCTCGTCGGTTGAGAGGATGGCAAGCAGCTCGACGCGAAGCTCGGGAGTGAGCGAAACGCCGCCGGAGCAAACTGCCATTTTGCGCTCCGGGCGGGCGTGGCCAGAGCGAATCTCTTCGCGAACTTCCGCGCTAATGGAGGCCTCCAGTGAGGGGCTTCAGGTCCTTGTGCGTAAGGGTGAGTGTGCCGGGCTGGCCGGGAAGCCCGATAGGAGGAACGGTCTGGCCATTGAGTTCCAGGAAGAGAGCGGTGGGATCGCTGGAAAAAATCTCGAAAGAGTCGAGAGCTTCAAAATGGTTCACCTGGCCCGGCTCCACATGGCCTTCGAAAATGCTTTTGCCGTCCACAGTCACTTTCACGTCGGCGGGTTTTCCCGCCTCCATTTTGAGGGTGAGTTTCTCGGGGGAGGGTTCAGCCGTCGCTGCGGGGATTGACGATGTTGTCGCCGGGAGGCTTCCTTCCGGAGCGGAAACCGGATTCACGGGAGCGCCCGGCTTTGATGCGGCTGCCCGCGCCGAATTCGTTGATTTTGCGGTGGCTTCGGAAGAGGCCGGGCGCAGATGGAGCCGCGAGACGATACGTCCACCGTACCGCGCATATACCACCCAGCCGCTTCCCAGGACCGCCATGAGAACGACGAGGGCAGCGATGGCCGGGCCCCAGCGGCGGCCTCGCTCGATGGGGGGATCCGGCACGACGCCGGCTTCGACGCGGTGGCGCGTTTCGAGCGCGTACTCGGCGACGATGTCGTCTTCGTCGAGCCCCAGGAAGCGGGCCACGGCGCGAATGAAGCCGCGATTGAAGACGCCGCCGGGCAATTGGTCCCATTGCTCGCGTTCGATGGCTTCGAGAAACCGTGTGCTGATGCGAGTGGCAGCGGAAATTTCTTGCAAAGAGACGCCGCGCATTTCGCGCTCGCGCCTCAAATGGTCGCCGAAGGGGGTTAAAGACATCCGTTGGAACCAGTGCCAAACAAAATATAGGCGGGACGCAACGGGGTGTCAATGACGCTGCGAGGCCCGCGGGCGATGGCCCTTACGTCAAATCGGCCCGCCAAGGGCGTTGCAGTGTACGGAAACGGTTCTATAATGCGAGAATTGGCCGAAGAATCCACAGACGCTCGGCCGCTTGCCCCGGCTGAGTCTTCGCGGCGGTCTGCCGACACCAAGCCTTTCGAGGGCGTCGAGCGGCGGCGAAGTCCGCGCGTGACCCTTGAATCGCCGGAGAGCAGCGAAGTCACGGTTTTTCACGAACTTGGCAAGGCCCTCACCTCCTCGCTTCAGCTCGACCAGGTGCTGCGCACCATCATGGAGAAAATCAACGAGGTGCTGCGCCCGGATACGTGGTCGCTGCTCTTGATGGACCAGGAGAAAGACGAACTTTACTTCCAGATCGCCACCGGGAAGGGAGCGGATGCACTCAAGGATGTCCGCATCAAGTTGGGGCAGGGATTGGCCGGCTGGGTGGCGCAGGCAGGGCAGGCGGTGGTGGTGCCGGACACCAGCAAGGATTCGCGATTCTTCGCGAAAGTGGACGAGCGGACAAAAATGGCTACGCGCTCGATCGTGGCGGTGCCGGTCCGCTTCCGCGATCACTGCCTCGGAGTGATTGAGCTCATCAACTGCGTCGGGCCGGAAGGATTCAGCAAACGCGACCTGGCGCTGCTCGAGGCGCTGGCGGATTATGCGGCGATCGCCATCGAGAATGCGCGGCACGTCCAGCGGATTCACGAGCTCACGATCACCGATGATTGCACGAGCCTCTACAACGCCCGGCATTTGAATTTCATGCTCGATACTGAAATTTATCGCTCGCATCGCTATGCCTTCGAATTTTCGCTGATTTTCATCGACCTCGATCATTTCAAGAACGTCAACGACACCTACGGCCACCTGATGGGGTCGAAGCTGCTCGCCGAAATCGGCCAGGCCATCAAAGACAAGTGCCGGCTGATCGACCAGGCGTTCCGCTACGGC